>JAEEGL011152351.1_pt1 | contig 20708 bp, 14 predicted proteins | sample 9134231 | NCBI WGS metagenome assembly JAEEGL01 (sample SAMN16246548, study PRJNA631951) | gut metagenome | biome: gut microbiome; feature: rumen; material: fiber-attached | host: Bos | place: Iran: Karaj | collected 2018-10
ATCGAAGTTGCTTCAAGTGCTGACAAAACTTTCTCCTATATTCCTGATTGTTCTGATCTTGATATTCCTGAAGATGCAGATTATGTATATATCTGCGAGAACAATACAATCTATGGAACCAAATTTAAAACATTACCTAATACAAAGGGACATATCCTCGTATCTGATGTTTCTTCTTGCTTTTTATCCGAACCAGTTGATGTAACCAAATATGGCGTAATCTATGGCGGAGTTCAGAAGAATGTTGGACCTGCAGGTCTTGTAATCAGTATTATCAGAGAAGACCTTATCACTGACGATGTTCCTGTATATACTCCTACAATGCTTAAATGGAAGACTCAGGCCGATAACGGTTCTTTATATAACACCCCTAACTGCTGGAGCATTTATATGTGTGGACTTGTATTCAAGTGGCTCAAAGCTCAGGGTGGTCTTGAGGAAATGAAAAAGAGAAACGAAGAGAAAGCAGCAGTTCTTTATGATTATCTTGATCAGAGCAAGATGTTTAAGGGAACTGTACGCAAAGAAGACCGTTCACTTATGAATGTTCCATTTGTTACTGATAGTGATGAGCTTAATGCCAAGTTTATTGCAGAAGCAACAAAGGCTGGATTTGTAAGCCTTAAAGGACACAGAACTGTTGGTGGTATGAGAGCAAGTATCTACAACGCTATGCCAATTGAAGGTGTAAAGAAGCTTGTTGAATTTATGGATAAATTTGAAAAGGAGAATGCCTGATGTACAAATATAAATGTTTAAATCCCATTGCCAAGATTGGTCTTAATAATTTTACTGATCAGTATCAGGCTGTAGATAATGTTGATGATGCTCAGGGAATTCTTGTAAGAAGCGCCAACATGCTTGAAATGGAATTTTCCAAGAATCTTCTTGCTATTGCAAGAGCAGGTGCAGGTGTTAACAACATTCCATTGGACAGATGTGCTAAGGAAGGTATCGTTGTTTTTAACACTCCGGGAGCAAATGCCAACGGCGTAAAAGAAATGGTTCTTGCTGCTATGCTTATAGCCTCAAGAGATATCATCGGTGGAACAGAATGGGTTAAGGCAAATGCCGGAGATCCTGACATTGCTAAACTTACAGAGAAATCCAAAAAGAAATTTGCCGGCACAGAGATCTTTGGCAAAAAGCTTGGTATTATCGGTCTTGGCGCTATCGGCGTAAGAGTAGCAAATGCTGCAAGACAGCTCGGAATGGAAGTTTACGGCTATGACCCATACCTTTCAATTGATGCAGCATGGAGACTTTCATCTGATGTTAAGCATGTAACAAATGTTGATGATATCTATTCTAAGTGCGATATTATTACAATTCATGTTCCTGCATTGGATTCTACCAAAGGTATGATCAATGCTGACGCAATCGCCAAGATGAAGAAGGGCGTTATTATCATCAACCTCGCTAGAGATATTCTTTGTGATGAAGTTGCAGTATTGGCCGGTATAAATTCAGGCAAGATCAGAAAATACGTTACTGATTTCCCAAATACTGTTGTATCAGGACATGATGGATGTATTGTAATTCCTCACTTGGGTGCATCAACCGAGGAGTCAGAAGATAACTGCGCGGTTAAAGCTGTCCTTGAAATGAAGGATTTCCTTGAAAATGGAAACATTAACAATTCTGTTAACTTCCCTAATTGTGATATGGGCGTATGTGTTAATCCAAGAATTGCAATCTATCACAAAAACATCGCAAATATGATCAGCCAGTTCACAAAAGAAATTGGTGAAGCCGGCTATAACATCTCTGATATGACTAACAAATCCAGAGGAGACTATGCTTACACTATCATCGATCTTGAAGATGGTGTTGAAGATGCACTTGTTAGCAAACTTGAAAAAATAGATGGTGTAATAAGAGTACGAGTAGTAAAAAAAGAAGTTTAATAAAAATACGCATAAATAAGGCAAAAAGTATTATAATATCGGGTGAGGACAACTGTTCTTGCCCGATTTTAATTATGGAGGAGTATGAAATGGCTGAAATTAGACCATTTAAAGCAATCAGACCAAATACAGAAAAGGTTTCAAAGGTAGCTGCACTTCCTTATGATGTATATAACAGAAAAGAAGCATACGAAGAAGTGAAAAGAAATCCGGAATCTTTTTTGGCAATAGATAGACCTGAAACGCAGTTTCCCGAGGATTATGATATGTATGCTCCTGAAGTATACCAAAAAGCTCATGATATGCTTAGAGAGCAAATCGAAAGTGGAATCTTTATTCAAGATGAAGAAAAATGCTTCTATATATATGAGCAGACATTTAAAGGACGTACTCAGACAGGTATAGTGGCATGTGCATCCATAGATGATTACCTAAACAATGTGATCAAAAAGCATGAAAACACACGCGCTGATAAGGAAGAAGACAGAATTAAGCATGTATATACATGTGATGCTCAGACAGGACCTATATTTTTGTGCTATAGAAAGAATCAGCTCATATCAGAACTGGTTGAAAAGGTAAAAGAAGTTGATGCTCCTGTTTATGATTTTTCATCCGGTGATGATGTCAGAAATCGTGTGTGGATCATTTCAGATGAAGATGAAGTAAATACTATCAGCAGAATCTTTACATCTATCAACTCAATTTATATTGCTGATGGTCATCATAGATGTGCTTCTGCAGTAAAAGTAGGGCTTAGAAAAAGAGAAGAAGGCGAAGGCAAAGTCAGAGGCAAACTTAAATCTGATTTCTTTTTATCAGTTCTTTTCCCTGATGACGAGCTTGAAATAATGGATTACAACCGTGTAGTTAAGGATTTAAACGGACTTACAAAAGAAGAATTTATCAATAAAATCTCAGAAAAGTTCACAGTAGAAAAAGAAGACAAAGCAGTTAAACCTGAGAAAAAGGGACAGTTTGGAATGCTGCTTGACGGTAACTGGTATAGGATTGATGCTAAAGAGAGCATTCTAAGCAATGATGCCGTTGAAGGGCTTGATGTATCGATTCTTCAAAATGAAGTTCTTTCTCCAATACTTGGAATAGGGGATCCAAGAACGGATAAAAGAATAGATTTCATTGGCGGAATCCGAGGATTATCAGAAATAGAAAAACGTTGCAACAGCGATATGAAAATTGGATTTTCAATGCATCCGACATCTATATCGGAACTTTTTGCAGTTGCAGATGATAACAGGCTAATGCCTCCAAAATCAACCTGGTTTGAACCCAAGCTTCTTAGTGGGTTATTTATACACGATATCTGTGGTACAATTAATTAGTTTTAAAAAGGCATCTTTTTATCATGATAGAGATAATCGATAACATTTTTATCATTAAAAAGAGCCTCTTAGGAGGGAGACATGAATAATAAGTTATACAAGATGATGAATTGGCCTGAGATTGAGGAAATCATCTATTCTGACGGGGATAATCCCCACAGAATATTGGGGGCACATAAGGTTGGTTCCAGCTATCTTATTCAGGCATTTTATCCGGAAGCCAAAGGGGTTAGTGTTTTAATCGAGAACACCAAAAAAACTTATCCTATGGAAATGGCTGATGAAGCTGGATTTTATGCTGTTATTGTACCTTATGTTGATAAGCTTAAATATAAACTCATCATTACAGATGCAGAAGGCAAACAGACTTCTGTTTACGATCCTTATGCATTTGGACCTGTAATGGACAGAGAAGATTTCATAAAGCTTGGTAGTGGTATACATTATCGCATTTATGAAAAGCTCGGCGCGCATCCAATGAAGCGAGGCGGAGTAAGCGGAACACAGTTTGCTGTTTGGGCACCTGCCGCAGCAAGAGTAAGTGTAATTGGTGATTTCAATGACTGGGATGGCAGAACATGTCAGATGCACAGACTTGATCCAATCGGTGTGTTTGAAATTTTTGTTCCCGGCGCAAAAGAAAATGATGGATACCAGTTCGAAATCAAGACTAGAAGCGGACTTATTCTAAAGAGACCTGACCCATTTGCTACTCAGTCAAGAGGTGAAAACGGTGTCATTTCCGTTATAAATGAAAGAAAGTCTATCGTTTGGACTGACGCAAAGTGGCTTGCTAAACGCAGAAAAACGGACCTTGATGAAGCCCCTCTTTCAATTTGCGAAATTTCCCTTGATGCATTTGCAGGAAGACACGAAGGAAGAAGCACAATAGAAGAGATTACTTCAGATATATTGGAATATGTTCAGAATCATGGATTTAATACAATCGAGCTTATGCCTGTAATGAAACATGTTCCCGGACATTTCTATCATATCTTGGACTTTTTTGCCCTTGATGATGCTAATGGTTCAACTGAAGAATTCATGAAGTTTATTGATGCATGTCATGCTGCTGATATCAGAGTTTTACTTGACTGGGTTCCTACATTCTTCCCAAAATCATCGTGTGGACTTAGTACCTTCGATGGAAGAAGTCTTTATGAATATGAAGATCCAAGAATCGGAATTCATCCTAAATCAGGTGACCTTATATTTGACTATGGCAGAAAAGAAGTAACAAACTTCCTTATTTCCAATGCTCTTTATTGGATTGAAACCTTCCATATTGATGGACTCAGAACTACTGATATCTCCAGAATTCTTTATCTTGACTATGACAGAAAACCAGGAGAATGGATTCCGAACATCTATGGCGGCAACGAGAATTTGGAAGCTTTGGAATTTTTAAAGCAGCTTACAACAGTTGTTCATAAGGATAATCCTGGTGTAATTCTTTTGACAAAAGAAACTGCTTGCTGGCCTCAGGTTACTGATGATATTGACGATGGTGGTCTTGGCTTTGACTTTAAGTGGAATAATGGCTGGACAAGAGATTTCCTGTCATATATGCAAAATGATCCTCTTTTCAGAGCCGGTCATCATGATGAGTTAACATTCAGCATTATATATAGTTATACTGAAAGATTTATTCTAGGTTTCACTCATGAAGAACTTGAAAAAGGCATAGAAGGTCTTTATTATCTGATGCCCGGTGATTCATCACAGAAGATGGCAAATTTGCGTCTTGCTATCAGTTATATGATGGTACATCCGGGAAGAAAGCATCTTTATATGGAGCCGGATGCTCTTACAATCGATCAGTCTGTTTTTGTTGAAAATATGCTTTCAAAGCTCAACAAATTGTATTACGAGCATGATGCATTACATCAGCTTGACAGTTCTGACAGTGGATTTGAATGGATCAACAACATGGCTTCTGACGAATGCCTTCTTTCATTTGTCAGAAAGAGTGATGATTCCAAGGAAATTCTTCTGGTTGTAGCCAACATGGCAGGAATAGAAAGAGAGATTGAGATAGGTGTACCTGCTGACGGCAGATATATTGAAATCTTTAACAGCGATGACATTTCTTATGGCGGTACAGGTGCTGTAAATGAAGGCCAAAAAGAGGCTAGAAGAAAAGAAGTTGATGGACGAGATTACTCAATCAGATTAAAAATAGGTGCTGTTTCACTTTGTATCTTTAGTTATGTTCCTTATTCAGAGCAGGAAAAGATCATTCGTGCCATAAAGGAAGAGGAAGAGATAAAGAAAGAGAACGAGCGCAATGAAAAGCTTGCTGCACTCAAAGAGAAGCAAAGTCAGGAAGAAGAAAAACTTCTTAAAGAGCTCAAGCTGAAATATGAGCGCGAACTTCTGGAGCAGGAGAAAGCAATCGAAGAGAAATATCAAAAGATTGAAGAGGAGAGAATTTCAAGCATTGTAACAGCTGAAGCAATAAAGAATGTAACAGCTAAAAAGAAAACTCCTGTAAAAAAGACTGCTTCCAGGAAATCTACAAAGAAATAAAAATGCAAAAATAAAAGGATAGCCGTCCTGGCTATCCTTTTAAGCTGGAAAAGGGACTTGAACCCTCGACCTACTGATTACGAATCAGTTGCGCTACCGACTGCGCTATTCCAGCATGCTGTAACGCACAAATTAAATTATACAATTACGAAAAAGCTTTGACAAGCAAAAAAAGTGAATTAATTATGCCAATGTCTACTATTTGTGCTATAATTCTATATTGAAGTATTGTTTTTATTAGAGAGGAACAAAAATGAAAGAACTTAAAGATTACGTAAGAACCATTCCTAACTTCCCTGAAGAAGGAATTATGTTCAGGGATATAACAACTGTTTTACAGGATCCTGATGGATTTAAACTTGCTATTGACGAGATGCAGAATCTTGTAGCAGACCTTGATTTTGATGTTGTACTTGGTGCTGAGTCAAGAGGATTTATCTTCAGTGCACCTATAGCATACAACAGAGGAAAGGCTCTTGTACCTGTTCGTAAGAAAGGAAAGCTTCCTTGCGATACTATCCAGGTAGAATATGACCTTGAGTATGGTAAAGCAGTATTAGAGCTTCATAAGGATGCTATAAAGCCTGGTCAGAAAGTACTTCTTGTAGATGACCTTATGGCAACAGGCGGAACTATCGAAGCTATGTGCAAGCTTGTAGAAATGCTTGGCGGTGAAGTAGCAGGAATACTGGTACTTATGGAACTTAAGGGATTAAACGGTAGAGAAAAACTTAGCAAATACAGACTTGATGCAGCAATTAGCTACGAGGGAAAATAATCCATGGCACAAAATTTCGACGACGGAAAAATTGAAGCCATTGAGGAGTTTCAGTCACCTGATGTGCTGTACCAAGGACTCATAGAACGAGTTAGAAAATATCATCCATCGGATGATATTTCTCTTATTGAGAAAGCTTATCAGACTGCAGCAGAAGCTCACAAGGACCAGAGACGCAAATCGGGTGAACCTTATATAATTCACCCTCTTTGTGTTGCAATTATACTTGCAGATCTGGAAATGGACAAAGAAACAATTGCTGCAGGACTTCTTCATGATGTCGTTGAGGACACAATTTGTACCAAAGAAGAAATAGAGAAAGAGTTTGGCGAAGATGTAGCTCTTTTGGTAGATGGAGTCACCAAATTGACTGCATTGCAGCTCACTACGGATAGTGTAGGCAAAACACAGGAACAGCTTGATATCCAGGCCCAGAATCTTCGTAAAATGTTTCTTGCTATGGCCAAGGATATCAGGGTTATCCTGATAAAACTTGCGGACAGACTACACAATATGCGTACTCTTTCACATATGCCTCCTGAGAAGCAGTCAAGAATTGCTCAGGAAACTCTTGATATATATTCTCCTATTGCCGGAAGACTTGGTATCAGCAGGATAAAGGTTGAGCTGGACGATCTTTCACTTAAATATCTCAAACCCGAGGTCTATTACGATCTTGTTGAAAAGGTTGCTACTAGGAAAAGTGAGAGAGAAAAGTACGTAGAAGACATATGTGAAAAAGTTCGTGAAGCTATTTCCGATGCAGGTATTCACGGAGAAGTAAACGGAAGAGTCAAACATTTCTTTAGCATTTACAAAAAAATGCGTAATCAGAATAAGACTCTTGATCAGATTTATGATCTGTTTGCTATAAGAATCATTGTTGCCACGGTTAAGGATTGTTATGCGGCTCTTGGTGTTATCCATGAGATGTATAAACCTATTCCCGGCAGATTCAAAGATTATATTGCAATGCCCAAGCCCAATATGTATCAGTCTCTTCATACAACGCTGATCGGTCAGACAGGACAGCCTTTTGAGATTCAGATACGTACTTATGATATGCACAGGGCTGCTGAATACGGTATTGCTGCACATTGGAAATATAAAGAGGCATCTGATGGTAAAAAGTCAGAGGCAGGGGAAGAGGAGAAGCTCATTTGGCTTCGTCAGATTTTGGAATGGCAACAGGACATGTCTGATAACCAGGAATTCATGAATCTCCTTAAGAGTGACCTCAATCTCTTCTCAGAGGATGTATATTGCTTTACCCCTACGGGAGATGTCAAAAACCTTCCTGCCGGTTCTACTCCGATTGATTTTGCTTATAGCATTCACAGCGCAGTCGGCAATAAGATGATTGGTGCCAAAGTTAACGGAAAGCTTGTTCCGATTGACTATAAGATTCAGAACGGTGACAGAATAGAAGTAATTACCAGCCAGAATTCCAGAGGACCTAGCAGAGACTGGCTTGCAATTGCTAAATCTACATCTACCAAGAATAAAATCAATCAGTGGTTCAGGAATGAACTTAAAGAAGAGAACATCGTCAAAGGTCGTGATCTTCTTATAGAATATTGTAAGAGTAAGGGAATTGATCTTTTCTCAATTTCTAAGCCGGAATTCCAGAGCATCGTAATAAAGAAATATGGTTTCCATGATTGGAATGCCGTTCTTGCTGCTGTAGGTCACGGCGGATTAAAAGAAGGTCAGATAATCAATAAAATGCTTGAGCTCAATGACAAGGAGCACAAGCGAAATATTACTGACGAAGAAGTTCTTGCGGCAGTTGCTGAATCTAATGTAACACCGCAGGTTTCAGGTTCGGATAATGCCATTATTGTTAAAGGTGTTCATGATGTTGCAGTTAGATTTTCTAAATGCTGTAATCCTGTTCCCGGAGATGATATTTGTGGTTTCGTTACAAGAGGACGAGGAGTTTCAATCCATAGAAGAGACTGTGTAAACGTCATCAAAATGCAGGAAGAAGACAGAACAAGACTTATCGAAGCAAGATGGCAGTCAGATTCACAGAGCATCGGAAGATATGCTGCAACCATTAAGATTTTTGCCAATAACAGAAGTGGACTTCTTGCGGATATTTCAAGAGCTTTGACTGAAAAGAACATTGATATTCTTTCTATGAATACCAGAACAAGCAAGCAGGGACTTGCTACCATGGAAACATCTTTCCAGGTTTCTTCAAGAGACCAGCTTAGAGAGATTGTTGACAAGATAAGACAGATTGACAGTGTAATTGACATTGAAAGGACCACAGGTTAATGGACAAAAAGCTTTCTGTTGGTATGCTTACACTTGGTATGGTTGGCACGAATTGTTACTTTATTTACAAGGAAGATGCTGCCTGCAATACCGAAAAAGAAAAGCATGTAATATTTTTTGACCCCGCTGATAAAGGAAAAAAGATTTATGATACATTGACCGAAAACGGATTTGTTATCGACCTTATCCTTTTAACTCATGCACACTTTGATCATATTGGTGGTGCAGAGGAGCTTAGAAATCTTTCGGGTGCCAAGATTTATTGCTACGAAAAAGAACAGGCAATGTGCACTGATGCTTATCTTAATCTATCAAATGATTACGGCTTGCATCTAAAAATAAAGCCTGATGGCTTCTACAAAGACGGAGAAATGATAGAAGCTGCCGGCATGAGTTGTAAACTTATTGCTACTCCGGGGCATACATCCGGTAGTTGTTGCTATTATTTTGAAGAAGGAGATATCCTGATAAGTGGAGATACACTTTTTGAGGAATCTGTCGGAAGAACCGATTTCCCTACAAGTTCAACAAGCGAACTTATAAGGTCGGTTAATGAGAAACTTTTTGTTTTACCTGATGATACTGTAGTATATCCCGGTCACGGAGAGGTTACTACGATCGGTCACGAAAAAGTATATAATCCTTTTGTATGAATAAAAAAGTGGCATGTTTATGATACATAAATACATCTTCCCATTTTAGGGTAGAAGCTTTATGATGTCATAGCATGCTATATTTATGTATAAAAGATTTACATTTTAAATTGAATTCAAAAAACAAGCATTTACTGCGGTCGTTAGCATAAGATTCAGGAGGCCACAATGCAAATTGTACTAATTAAAGAAAACAAATACGAATATGATATTCATTCATTATACAAAGCTTTTTATCCTGCAGAAGATGTAAAAGTTGTATTGGAAAATGATGAAGAAAAACTAGACGAATTAAAAAAAGATGCAGGAGATATATCTATATCCAGTGTAGATGTAACTGTATCCAAAAACGACCTAAAGAAAAATATCTATATGGATTTATCTGCGAAAACCGGAAAAAAACTGCCTTGGGGAAATCTTACAGGCATCAGACCAACCAGAATAGTAATGAATCTTATAGAAGAGGGCAAAACCGATGAAGAAATATATCAGTATATGCGTGATGTATACTGTGTTTCTGATGAAAAGATATCACTAAGCCTTCAGATTGCTCACAGAGAAAAAGATATTCTAAAGGATATTGATTACAAAAACGGCTATAGCCTTTATGTAGGAATACCATTTTGTCCAACAACATGTCTTTACTGTTCATTTACATCTTATCCAATCTGTACTTACGCAAATATAGTAGATGATTATCTTAGCTGTGTAGAAAAAGAAATTGATTATGTAGCCGAGAATTTTAAAGATAAGACTCTTGATACAGTTTATATTGGCGGTGGAACACCAACTACATTAGAACCCCATCAGATTGAAAGACTCATCGGATATCTTAGAAATAAACTGGATTTCAGTCATGTAAAAGAATTTACTGTAGAATCCGGAAGACCAGATTCTATCACCAGAGAAAAATTAAAAGCCATGAAAAAGATGGGCGTTACAAGAATTTCTGTAAACCCTCAGACCATGAGAGATGAAACTTTAAAATTGATAGGACGAAAACACACTGTAAGCCAGCTTCTTGAAGCATATAACATGGCAAGGAAAGAAGGCTTTGACAATATCAATATGGATATTATCCTTGGACTTCCGGGAGAAGGAGCCGAGGATGTTTCATATACCATGGATGAAATTTCCAAATTAAATCCTGATGATCTGACAGTTCATTCTCTTGCAATTAAAAGAGGCTCTAAACTTGCAGAGATAATGGAAATCGCAAAACAGAACAAAAACAAAGATGAAAAATCTCAGATTCTGGATGATATTAAAAATACAGAAGAAATGATGAGTATTGCAGAAAATGGTGCAAGAAATATGGGGCTGACTCCATATTACCTGTATCGTCAAAAAAATATTTCAGGAAATTTTGAAAACACCGGATATGCAAGAAGTGGTAAAGCAGGTATCTACAATATTCTTATAAATGAGGAAGTACAGTCAATTGTGGCTCTGGGAGCAGGAACCGTAACCAAAAGAGTTTACGGTTATGACGGCAGGATAGAGCGTTGCGACAATGTAAAAGATGTCAAACTTTACATGGAACAAATTGACGAAATGATAGAAAGAAAAAGAAGATTATTTTCCGAATAAATTTAAATTGTGTATGCAATTAAGTTAATTTGGAAACTCTTTTTGCAAAATGTAGTGCCCCAATTTGCATTATTAGTCAGCTCAAATATTGAAATGCATTGTGCAATATGCTATAATATTGACAAAAATATGACGATATCATTAAAAAAGATAAAAAAGTGATATCAAAGGAGGTTTTTTTATGCTATTCCAACTTTATAGCAATCATGCTGCTATGCAGCTCATTGGTTGGGTGTTGGTTTTCTGCGGTCTTATTCTTATGAATGAGATTGGTCGTAGAACAAAGTTAGGTGGAATTGTTGTTTTCGTAGTAATTCCATGTATCTTAACAGTTTATTTTATTCTCGCTCATCTTGGTATGTTCGGTGGAGCATCAAATCCTACTGTAGCATTCATGGATGGTTGGTTCCATTACTTTAAGCTTTATGCTGCAGATATCGGTTGCGTAGGCTTTATGATGATCAAGTACAAATGGGGCATTGGCAAAGAAAAATGGTTTGCATGGTTCCCATGGCTTATCGTTGCAGCTAATATTATGATCGCTAACGTTTCTGATATGGAATCTGCCCTTGCTGCATTCTCTATCACAGGTGATTTAAGCGGAGCTTGGTGGGCATCTAATGAAGGTGTTTTCATCTATGGCGGATGGTGGAACGTTGTTAACGCTCTTGCCGGTATGATCAACATTTTCTGTATGACAGGATGTGTTCACCTTTACACATCAAAGGACAAGAACGAGTCAGATATGCTTTGGCCTGATATGACAATCTGGTTCATCCTCGCTTATGATGTATGGAACTTTGAGTACACATACCTTAACCTTCCTACACATTCATGGTACTGTGGTGTAGCACTTCTTCTTGCTCCTACATTTGCTAACGCATTCTGGAACAAGGGTGCCTGGATTCAGAACCGTGCTAACACACTTGCTATCTGGTGCATGTGGGCTCAGGTTGTTCCTGCATTCCAGCTTAGTTCTAAATTTGCAGCTGCACTTCCTTCAATCTATGGTGGAGCAACAGCAAACGGTATCACAACAATGGATCTTTATGATAAAGCAATCGGTCTTTACAATTCAGGAGCAGGTAAGACTGCACAGGCCGGTGAGATTATCGCCAGCATGGGAATAACAGCAGATCCTAAGGCTCAGGGCGTAGTTGCTATTCTTGCAATTGCTATAAATGTTATCTGCATAGCAGAAATTATCAAGAGATCTGTTAAACTTGGTAAGAATCCTTACGCTAATGAAGTATTTGTTGACACTAAAGATTTCAAGCTTGCGATGGAGCGCGCTAAATAATGGATAACGTAAGAGTTATTGAAGTAAAAAGAAGTATATTTGAGAGCAATGATAAAGATGCCGAAAAGCTTCGTCAGGAGCTCAAGGACAGCAAGACATTTCTTCTTAACTTAATGTCTTCTCCGGGATCAGGTAAGACAACAACTCTCAAAAAGACAATTGAATTATTAAAAGATACATATCGCATCGGCGTTATGGAAGCTGATATTGATTCAGATGTGGATGCCAAGACAATAGCAGCCACAGGCGTAAAAGCCATTCAGCTTCACACAGGTGGTATGTGCCATCTTGACGCAGATATGACAAGACAGGGAATCAGAGAACTTGACACAAGTGATGTTGATTTCGCTATTCTTGAGAATGTTGGTAATCTTGTATGCCCGGCAGAGTTTGATACAGGTAGCACCAAGAATGCCATGATCTTATCAGTGCCTGAAGGGCATGATAAGCCACTCAAATATCCTTTGATGTTTTCAATCTGTGATGTGGTTCTTATAAATAAGATTGACGTAATTCCTTATTTTGATTTTGACATGGAAAAATGTAAGGAAAACATCTTATTTAGAAATCCTAAAGCAAAGATTATCCCAATCTGCGCAAAAACAGGTGAAGGCATGCAGGAATGGGCTGATTGGCTTTCAGCTCAGATTGATGAAGCTATTAAATAATATATGAGATAGTAATAAAGAGATGCCGGGCGATAAACAAGTGGGGTTTATCCTTATTTTTGATATTGCCCGGCTTTTTATGCCCAAAAACACGTAGTTTATAATATTCCAAAGTATAAGGAATATTCTGTATTAGAAAAGGTAATTTAGGCGAAAAGATATGCATGAATTAGGCGTTGTTTTTCGAATAATCGATGATCTGACAGAAGTAGGAAAAGAAAATGAAATAGAAAAAATACATTCTGTCACATTACAACTTGGTGAAGTATCAGGAGTTGTACCAAGTCTTTTAACAGATGCCTGGAAGTGGGCTGCTGCCAGAACAGAACTTATGAATGGTTCTGAACTTATAATTGAAAAACTTCCAGCAGTAACATTTTGTGAAGACTGTAAGAGTGAATATGAAACAGTGACATATGGCAAGATATGTCCCAAATGTGGTAGTGAACATACTTATCTTTTAAAAGGTAATGAATTTTTAATAAAAGAAATAGCTGCTACTTGATATGTAGCTGAATTTTAATAAAGAAATGGTGGTAGAGAGATGGATATGAATAAAATGGATATGAACGATTTGATGACTCCATATTCACTGGATCCTAATCGTAATAAAGTGGATCCCAGAGCAGGAATCATACCTGAATGGGTAGATATGAATGCTCCTTTTCGTGAGCCTCTTGCAAGATTTGCAAAGGTTGTAACTGATAGAAAAAATATCAAGCTTGGAATTGAAAAGATTACAAAAGAAAGCCCAGAATATTGGGGCCTTTATAATCTTATTACAGATGAGCAGTGTGAGATTGCTCTTAAAATGGAAAAGCGTAAGCCAAAGACTTTTGAAGAGATTGCAGCTCTTTGTCCTAATTACAACAAAGAAGACCTTCAGAAGAACCTCGATGAAATGTCTTACAACGGTGTAATTGAGTGGAACTACGAAAACGAAAAGCATGTAAAACAGTATGTTCTTCCAATGTATGTTCCAGGTTCAGCTGAGTTTGGAAACATGAACGGAAAGGTTATCAAAGCCCATCCTGAGGTTGGTCCTTTCTTTGAGAGAATGAGCCGCATTCCACTTGAAGGACTTACACACATGGTTCCTATGGGTGGTGCAGGTGTCGGAATGCATGTTATTCCTGTAGAAAAGGCTATCGAGATGCAGGGATCATCAATCGATCTTGAGCATATTTCTTACTGGCTTGATTACTATGAAGGAAAATATGCTGCTTCTCCATGTTCATGCAGAAGATCAAGACAGACATATGATCAGGGCTGTGCTGATGATCCGGAAGGATGGTGTATTGCTATTGGTGATATGGCTGATTATGTCGTTGAAACTCAGAAAGATGGTCACTATATTACCAAGGAAGAAGCTCTTGAAATATTTAAGAAAGCAGAAGAGAACGGCTTTGTTCATCAGATAACAAATATTGACGGACAGCACAAGATATTTGCTATTTGTAACTGTAATGTAAATGTTTGCTATGCACTTCGTACATCACAGCTCTTTAATACTCCTAACATGTCACGTTCAGCTTATGTTGCACATGTTGACAAGGAGAATTGTGTAGCTTGTGGACGCTGCGTAGAAGTTTGCCCAGCAGGTGCAGCAACTCTTGGACAGAAGCTCTGCAAAAAGGACGGAACAGAGGTTGTATATCCTAAAATGCCTCTTCCTACAGAGAAGAAATGGTCTCAGGATATGTGGACTGAGGACTACCGTGATATTAACCGTATCAACACTCATAAGACAGGAACAGCTCCTTGCAAGACTGCTTGTCCTGCACATATTCCTGTTCAGGGTTATATCAAAATGGCTTCACAGGGAAGATATGAAGAAGCACTTGCACTTATTAAGAAGTACAATCCACTCCCTGCTGTTTGTGGACATGTATGTAACCGTCGCTGTGAAGATGCTTGTACAAGAGGAACAATAGACCAGGCTATCGCTATCGATGAAGTTAAGAAGTTTGTAGCTATGCGTGATCTTAAGTCAGAAACACGTTATGTTCCAAACAAAGTTATTCCTAAGCTTGATGGTGGCTTCGATGAGAAGATTGCTATTATAGGTGCAGGTCCTGCAGGTATTTCATGCGCATATTACCTTGCACTTAAGGGTTATAAGCCAACTCTTTTTGACAAGAACAAGAAACCAGGCGGAATGGTTACTTATGGTATTCCTTCATTCGTTATGGAAAAAGACGTTGTTGAAGCTGAGGTAGATGTACTTAGAGACCTCGGAGTAGATATCCGTCTTGGTGTTGAAGTTGGTAAAGATATTACATTAAAAGAATTAAGAGAACAGGGATACAAAGCTTTTTATATTGCTATTGGTTGCCAAGGTGGACGTGGTATCAATGTTCCTGGCGAAGACGCTGAGGGCGTATTAAAGGGTGTAGATATACTTCACGCTGTTATTGATGATGAAACATATAAGCTTAATGGTGATACAGTAGTAATCGGTGGCGGTAACGTAGCGATTGACGTAAGCCGTACAGCACTTCGTTGCGGTTCACCAAAGATTACGCAGGTTTCACTTGAAACTCGTGACATTATGCCGGCTCTTCCTGAGGAAATCGAGATTGCTGAATCTGAAGGAATTGAGTTCAGAGGCGGTTGGGGACCAAAAGAGATCCTCACAGAAAATGGAAAAGTTAAGGGAATCGTATTCAAGAAATGTACTCAGGTTAAGAATGCAGAAGGTCGTTTCGATCCTAAGTATGATGAGAATGAGACCATTGAAATTGCATGTTCTAACGTAATTCTTTCTGTAGGACAGGCAACTGTATGGGGAGACCTTCTCAAGGATGAAAACGTTGAGTTTAGAGGACCTGCTCCTGTTGCGGATAAGGTTACATTCCAGACAACTGTTAAGGATATCTTCGTAGGCGGAGATATGTTCTACGGACCAAGATTTGCTATTGATGCTATTGCATGTGGTAAAGAAGGTGCTGAATCTATTCACAGATTTGTTCAGCCTCATTCTTCACTTACAATTGGCCGTGATCCTAACTTCTTCGTTGAGCTTAACAAAGACGATATCCTTGTAAATGATTATGACCACGTTGGTCGTCAGGTTCCTGGAGTTAAAAAAACTGAAGACGGAAAGCTTTCCTTCCGTGATACAAAGCTTGTTTTCACAGAGGAGCAGGTTAAGAAAGAAACTTCAAGATGTCTTGGATGCGGTGCATCAATCATTGATCCTAATAAGTGTATCGGATGCGGACTTTGCACAACACGTTGCGAATTTGATGCTATTAAGCTTACAAGAGATAACCCGGACTGCTCAACAATGAGAAAAGCAGAAGATAAGCTTAAATACATTCTTCCTAATGGCTTAAAGCAGGCTGTATGCAGACCATTTATTAAAAAGACTCCAAAAGAAACAGCTTGGCTTCCTAAGGAATAATTTAATAAATCATATGTAAAATATAAGAGATTAAGTCAAGTGTTCGAAATGGGCACTTGACTTAATCTTTAAAAATGTATATTAATAAGAAAGTTGAAAATTAATTTTATGAAGGGGCTTTTTTATTCGAATGGCAACAACTAAAAAAACAACAGAAAAGAAAAATTCACTTCTTATTGTTGAGTCACCTACCAAGGTTAAGGCAATTAAGAAGTTCCTTGGCTCTGGTTACGAGGTGGCAGCATCAAACGGACATGTTCGTGATCTTCCCAGAAGTCAGATGGGCGTTGATGTTAACAACGACTTTGAACCAAAGTATATAACTATCAGAGGTAAGGGAGACGTGCTTGCAGCTCTTAGAAGACAGGTTAAAAAAGCTGATAAAGTATATCTCGCAACCGACCCTGACCGTGAAGGCGAAGCTATTTCATGGCATCTTATTTCTGCTCTTAAGCTTGAAGATGCAGATGCTAAGGTGCAGCGAGTAACTTTCAATGAAATAACCAAAAACGCAGTTAAAGAGGCTATGAAGCATCCCAGAGACATAGATATGAATCTTGTTGATGCTCAGCAGGCAAGACGTGTTCTTGACCGAATGGTTGGATATAGCATTTCACCTCTTTTATGGAACAAGATAAAAAGAGGATTATCTGCAGGAAGAGTTCAGTCAGTAGCTCTTCGTATAATTGCAGACAGAGAAGATGAGATTGATTCTTTTATTCCAAAAGAATACTGGACTTTGGATGTAAATTTATCAGCTCCCGGAGAAAAGAAGCCATTAGTTGCTCATTACTATGGTACCGGCAATGATAAAAAAGAAATAGAGAACAAAGAGCAGCTTGAAGAAATCATGAAATCACTTGAAGGAGCCAAATATGTGATTTCTGATGTCAAGAAAGGCGAAAGAACAAAGAAAGCTCCTCTTCCTTTTACAACATCAACTCTTCAGCAGGAAGCTTCAAAATCTTTGAACTTCTCTACTCAGAAGACAATGAGAGTAGCTCAGCAGCTCTATGAAGGAATAGATCTTGGAAATCAGGGCACTGTAGGTCTTATTACATACCTTCGTACTGATTCTACAAGAGTTTCAGATGAAGCAGTTGCTTCCGCAAATGAATATATTTTAGAGAACTTTGGCGAGAATTATCTTGCAGCAGGTGCTACTGTTAAGAAGAGTGATGCCAAGATTCAGGATGCTCACGAAGCAATCAGACCTTCAATTGTTACCAATACACCTGTAAAGGTAAAAGATTTTCTTTCAAGAGATCAGTTCAGACTCTATCAGCTGATCTGGAGAAGATTTATGGCAAGTCGTATGGCTGCTGCCAAATATGAAACAACTTCAGTAAAGATTGAAGCAGGAGAACATAAATTTACTGTTGCTGCATCAAAGACAGTATTTGACGGTTTCTTAAATGTTTACACAGATGAAGATGATCAGATTGAGAAGAATGTCTTGATGAAGAATCTTGATACCAATACTAAGCTCAAATTTGATTCATTTGACAGTGCTCAGCATTTTACTCAGCCTGCTCCTCATTATACAGAAGCTTCTCTTGTCCATGACCTTGAAGCACTTGGAATTGGCAGACCAAGTACATATGCGCCTACAATTTCAACTATCATGGCAAGACACTATATTACCAAAGAAAATAAGAGCCTTTATATAACAGAGCTTGGTCAGGCTGTAAACAAAATGATGATGGATGCGTTCCCTCAGATTGTTGATGTTAATTTCACATCCAATATGGAAGCATTGCTTGATGGCATCGCTGATGGTGATGTTAAGTGGAAGACTGTTATCAAAAATTTCTATCCTGATTTAAACGAAGCAGTAGTTGCCGCTGAAAAAGAAATGGAAAAGATTCAGGTTCAGGATGAAGTTACCGATGAGATATGCGATAACTGCGGTAGAAATATGGTTATCAAATATGGTCCTCATGGTAAATTCCTTGCTTGTCCCGGATTCCCTGAATGTAAGAACACAAAGCCATATTACGAGAAGATTGGTGTTGCCTGCCCTAAGTGTGGCAAGGATGTTGTACTTAAACGTACTCGTAAGGGACGTATGTTCTATGGCTGTATAGATAATCCTGAATGTGACTTTATGTCATGGGCAAAGCCGGTCGCTGAGAAGTGTCCGAAATGCGGTTCTCTTATGGTTGCAAAGAGCAGTAAAGTAACTTGCACAAACCCCGATTGCGGCTATATTGGAGAAATGAAAAAATAAATATAAATTTTCAGAAATCTTTACCTTTTTTTCATAATTGTAGGTGCTTCAAGGTTTGAAGCACCTTTTTATTTATGGTATTATAACAATAGCGTAATTGCTGTATTGTCGGTATATCGATAATATATTTTAGCAAATATGGGGAAATAAATCTTTAAGGAGAAATGTGATGAGTAGTGTACAGCTACTAGATAAAACCCGCAAGATTGGCAAGCTTTTACATACCAGTAATTCCGGCAAGGTTGTATTTAATGACATTTGCAGGGTACTGTGTGACATTTTATCCTCAAACATGTTTGTTATCAGTAGAAAAGGCAAGGTTTTAGGAATTGGCGAGAGCGTAGGAGTAGAGTCACTAAGCGGATTACTGGTCGATAATGTAGGTTCTTTTATTGACCCTATGCTAAATGAGAGACTATTGACTATTCTTTCCACCAAGGAAAATGTTAACCTAGAAACACTTGGCTTTGAAGGAATTCAGGCTTCCAAGTTTCAGGCGATAATTACTCCTATTGAAATAGCAGGAGAAAGACTTGGAACATTATTCATTTACAAGACTGATGTACCTTATGATATCGATGATATCATTCTATGTGAGTACGGAACAACAGTAGTCGGACTTGAAATGCTTAGAGCAGTCAATGAAGAGAATGCAGAAGAGAGCAGAAAACTTGCGGTTGTAAAATCAGCTATCAGTACACTTTCATTTTCCGAAATGCAGGCTATAATTCATATTTTCGATGAGCTTGATGGCATGGAAGGTGTTTTGGTTGCAAGTAAGATTGCTGACAGAGTTGGAATTACCAGAAGTGTAATAGTAAATGCTCTTCGTAAATTTGAAAGTGCCGGAGTAATAGAATCAAGATCTTCAGGCATGAAGGGAACATACATCAAAGTTACCAATGATGTAGTTTTCAATGAGATAAAAAAGCTAAAGCAAGAGATGTAATCTGTCGATATAATTATAGAAAATGTTAATAATGTGACCAGGATGGGCTTTATTTAGGATGAAAGGATTTATCTGAATTTATTTAGGTAGGTCCTTTTTTTGTACATTTTATATTCGCATTATTAGAACAATAGTTAACACAATACGGTATACTTCTGCTTGTGTTTTGCTAAAATAACTCTTATTATTAATATATAATAGTTAATTTTACCCTATTGTGTTCTTGATTAAAAAGGGGGTTCTATGATCAATAGTAATGTATTTGACTACATTAACGTTCTTGATAAGGCTGCTGATGCTTCTTGGACAAGAAACGAGATTATTGCCAATAATATTGCTAACGTGAACACACCGGGTTATAAACGTCAAGATCTCAATTTCGAAGATGAACTAGAAAGAGCACTTGGTGATTCCAGATATAAATCAATGGACGCCAAAGTATCAGGCCTGAGAAATAAAAAGCTACAGGCGAGAGTCGTAAATGACTATTCTAATTTCTCTTACAGATATGATAAGAACAATGTTGATATTGATACCGAAAATGTCACATTGGCTGCAAATCAGGTCAAGTATCAGGGACTGATGGCTGGTCTTAAAGCTGAATTTTCCAATTTGCAATCCGTATGCAAGTCATCATGATAAGAGGAGGGATAAATTATGAGTATATTTGATTCTTTTAATATCAATTCTTCCGGCATGACTGCTGAAAGATTTCGAATGGATATAATATCTGAAAATATCGCAAATGCCAATACAACCCGCACTCAGAACGGTGGTCCTTATGTAAGAAAGGTTGTTACATTCGCTGAAAAGGGTTCGCAGACACCTTTTTCAAGAATACTCAATGAAAGACTTGACCACTATTCAGGACAAGGCGTAAAGGTAACGAAAGTACAGGATGATACATGGACTCAGATGAATGTTGTATATGATCCTTCTCATCCGGATGCTGATGCAAATGGCTATGTAACATATCCAAATGTAAACACAGTAACTGAGATGACAAACCTTATTGATGCTAGCAGATCTTACGAAGCAAATGCAACTGCATTTACAGCAAGTAAGAATCTGG
>JAEEGL013976639.1_pt1 | contig 20708 bp, 16 predicted proteins | sample 9134231 | NCBI WGS metagenome assembly JAEEGL01 (sample SAMN16246548, study PRJNA631951) | gut metagenome | biome: gut microbiome; feature: rumen; material: fiber-attached | host: Bos | place: Iran: Karaj | collected 2018-10
AGCAGCAGTTTCGACTTTGCCAGATTCATTGAACCCTGTTATTGAGCAGAATACATCAGGTTAGAATGCCAGCGAACTTATTTTTGATGGTCTTACAAACTTTGAAGTAGACCCTGCATCAGGAAGATTGTACACAGAGCTTGGTCTTGCAGAAAACATCGTGCAGAACCAGAAAGATAAGAAAACTTATACTATTACTCTTCGCGAAGATGTAATGTGGCACGATGAAACTCCTTTGATGGCAGAAGACGTTGTATATTCATACAATGCCTATGTCCTTGAAGAAAATAAGTCTCCAAAACGCGATTATATCAATTCTTTCATTGAAAGCTGTAAGGCAATTGATGATAAGACTGTAGAAATCGTATTCAAAAATCCTATGCCGGAATTCCGTGCTTATCCTGTTCTTACATTCAAAATTGTTCCTTCTCGTTTTGAAGGAAAAGAAATGGATGTAAATATGCGTGAAGGTGAACTTGAACGCAGATTCGCAACAGAACCAATCGGAACCGGTCCATTTAAACTTACAAAATGGGAAATTGGTAAATGGCTTACATTTACAGCAAACGGACTTTACTTTAAGTCACGTCCAAAGGTTGATTCAATTGTAATCAAGAGAGTTATTGACCCTATTGTTCGTATGAACGAATTGAAAAAGGGACGTATCAATCTTGTACTTGAAACAAATCCAATGGATCGTGATAACGTTGCAAAAATGTCTAAGGTTGATATTAATTCTTACATGCCTTATGCATTCTACAATGTTTCTATTAATACAAGTCTCTTCCCTAAGGCAGAAGGTCGTCAGGCAATGGCTATGGCTTTGAACAAAACTAAACTTGTTCCTGGAATTACAGACAAGGATGAAGGTGTCGTTCTTAACTATGGTTTGTTCCCTTCAAATCTTTTTGCCATGAATATTCCTGAATATGTTTCAGATCCTTTGCCAGATCGTCTTCCTTATGATTTGTCTAAGGCTAAGAAGCTTGCAAAAACAGGTGATATTTCTGGTCAGAATGCAAAACTTATCTACCCTGATTCTATGGGTGAATTTGGTAAGGAACTTGCAGAAGGCATTGCAAAACAGCTTGCAGAAATTGGATTGAACGTTGAAGTAAAACGTACTGGTGATCAGGTTTATAAGAGAATGATTTTCAAAGAAAAATCTTATGAACTTGCACTTATGTACTACGAAGGCTTTGACAACATCTACTCAAGTATTGGAAATATTTACCGTTCTAATGGTTCTGAAAACATTACTGGAATTGCAAATAAAGAACTTGATTCATTATTTGACAAATGGGAAAAAGCTGTTGTAACAGAAAAATGGATTGAGCTTACTCTTCAGCTCAACCAGAAGGTTTGTGATCTGTCTCCTACTTTGCCTCTTTGTTCTCTGCAGAAAGACGTTTACTCGCGAGGTTTAGCAAACGTTGCTATTGGAACAGATAACCCGTTCCTTTCTGCTGAAGATTGGAAGTTTAAGGACTAAACAGAGGTCTTAATAATGCGATTTTTCCGATTTTTGGTCAGAGAATTGCTCCTCCACGGCATTGTATTTGCCGTGGTTGGAACTGTTGTTCTGTCCGCTTTGTATCTTCTTTCCATCGGAGCTCCATCCGATGCGTACCTGGATGCAGTAAAATCATTTTTACTTTTTATTTCTGGTCATGCTAATTCTAATACTGTAGGTTTTACTTCAGGTCAAATTATTTTTGCTGGTGCTAGTCAGACATTCCCTTTGGCAATGTTCTCTCTTATATTTGTAATCCTTATTGCTTTAGTTTGTTCGTCTTATGCGGTTACAAGTCGTTATATGGCTCTTAATTTTGGTAAAAAGACTAGCGAGAAAATTGAAAAGGTAGTGATGTTCATTACATCATTGCTTGCAGCCGTTCCATTGTTTATTGGATTCTGGCTTGCTTATATTATGTTGGGAACAGTTCCATTTTTTGTTATTGCATTTGTAACTGTTATTATGGGTGGTCTTTCTTGGGATGCTACAAACTTCCTTAGAACCGATATGCTGGCTCAGGTAAATCAGACACATGCTATTGTATATTCTACTTTGGGTAGAAGTCGCGGAAGATTTTTCCCTGTGCCTGGTTCTTATTCTGGTTATCTTTTCCAGTCTAGTTTGCCACGCTTTATTCCTTACTTAGCTGGTAAAGTTCCTGCAATTATTGGTTCTGTAACCATTGCAGAAATTGCATACAGTTTCCCAGGATTGGGTAGTAACCTTATTGATGCGCTTGTAGAAACTGATACAGATTTGCTTGTTACTTCTGTATTTGTTTTGCTTTGTATTAATGCGGTTGTGTCTTTCTGTGTAAAGACTATTCTCTTCTTGATTTATCCGAGGGTATATGAAAAAACAATTTAAGATTCTTTTTACAATTTTTATAATTGTTCTTCTTTCGCCTCTGGTAATTTCATGGTTGCCTTACAACTGGTTTAAGGGAATGTTCTCTGAAGAATTGCAGAGTGGTATTTATGTAAAAATCCTCTTTGATTCTGTAAAAGAACTTTCTATTACTCTGGTTACAACAATGGCATTTGCTATGATACTCAGTTACATACTTGGTTATGTAAGTGTATTGTCCATGAAGGCAGGAAGAGGATTTGCTAACATTTTGGGTGCAATTGAATCAATTCCATCTATTTTGATTGCACTTTTCTGTTACGCTCCTGTTTCTGGAGCTTTGGTTAAGAGTTCTGCTGCAACTTCTTCATTCCTTTCGCTTGCAGTATTCGTTGCTGCTGCAACTGCTACTGTTTTGCCTGAAGCTGTAAGAAGTATTTCTATTCCTCTGGCTGATTTGTATCACCAGAAGTACAGTGTTTCATTCCGTTCTTACGGATTTGCTAAGAGCAGAATTCTTTTTGTTCTTATGAAAACAGCTTTAATGCGTGATACTTTAAAACGTGTTGCAGCTGGTATTTTGCTTAAGACTCTGGTATTGGATACATCTTTTGGATTTGTAATTCAGGTTGGTCTTGGTGCTACAGGTACACCTCAGCATACAAGCCCTGGAGCCTTGATTGCTTTGTATCGTAAAACTCTGCTTGGTTTTGATGGCGTGCCTTCTATGTTCTGGATTCCTTCTGTTATTCTTATGGCACTCAGTGTTGCTTTCTTAATGATACTTGGTAATAAGAAGGGGGAAGCATGAGACCAATAGAATTAACTGATTTTTGTATTCACTTAAGAGAAAGAACTACTTTCAAAAAGACTTCGTTTGCAATTGAATCGGGAACAGCTTCTGTAATTATGGGACCTACAGGAACTGGAAAATCTGTTTTCTTGAAATCAATTGCTGGTATTCTGCCAATGAACATCTTCAAATTTGAAGGTAGTATGAAGGTTAATGGCATTGATGCCTATATTGACGGTAATAAACTGGATTATACACAGTGGACTAAAATTGAGCAGTCTGGTCTTATGTTCATTCCTGCAGAAACTGCGCAGGTTATGAATATGGCCCTTACACTTGATCAGAATATTGCTCTTTTAGCTCCAGGCTGTCGTGAAGAAATTGTTCGCCGTCTTAAGGAATTTTTTACTCTTGATTTTGAAGCTTTTGCACGCCTTTACCCGGATGAAGTTTCGGGTGGTGAAATGCAGCGAATCACATTGATGACTCTTCTTTCACGTAAAGGAAACCTGATTCTTCTTGATGAACCAACGGTAAACCTTGACCGTAACTTAAGAAAGAATTTTGTTGAATTCCTTAATAAAGAGATTCTTTGTGATAAATCAAAGACTTTCCTTATGGTAAGCCACGACCTTGATTTTATAAAACGTCTTACACTCACAGATCACTATATGCTTAGTGATGGTGATTTAAGCAGACTTGAGACTTTGCCAGAAATGGAAGGTTACGAAAAGCCTGTGGCTAAAAAAGGAGCATCTGGTTCTGCTATTGAAATTAAAGATGTTTCTCAGGGGTATATCAAACGTGGACTTTTTGGAGAGCGTAAGTTTATGGCCTTTAGCGGCTTAAATCTTACCTTCGAACGTTCAACGATTTATGGTATTACTGGCCCTTCTGGTTGCGGTAAGTCCAGTACAATTAAGGCAATCCTCCGTCTTTTGGATGAAACAACAGGACAGATTCTTATGGAAGGTGATGATCTTGTTGCCCTTAAACCAACTGAAAACGGAAAGGACCCTAAAGTATTTAAGCCATATCGAAAAAGAATGGCGGTTGTTCAACAGGATTCAAGATTCAGTTTCTTCCCTGATTTGAAGATTCGTGATTCTTTCCAGCAGATTGTTGATGCAGGAAATGAAGGCACTGTTGAAGAACTTGCAGAAAATCTTGAGAAAGTAGGTCTTACAAAAGCCCATCTGGATTGTAAGCCACAAATGCTTTCTTCTGGAGAAATGAAGCGTATGGATATTGCCCGCGCTTTAACCGCAAAACCAGATATTCTTCTTTTGGATGAACCTTTTGCGCATATCGACTTTGATACACGTTTGCATGTAATGAAGGTAATTTCTGATTATCTTGCTGATCATGCAACAATTCTGGTTGTAGTAACACATGAGGACTTTGATTTAAGATACTTCATCGAAAAGAATTACGACTTCCCTGAATTAGTGGGAATGTATGCCGAAACAAAATAAAGGATTATTTTAATATAGGCAAATAAAAAGGCTGTCCAAATGGAGTTGGACAGCCTTTTTTATATCTAAATTATATTCTGTGCGTTTTTGTTTATCGGATTTTGAAGAACAATCCAAGAAGAATTATAGAAATCAAAATCTGCATCATCATAAACTTAAGAAGAACTTGTGTTGGTGACCAGCCGTGATTTTTTCTCATGTGATCATGGAGCGGAAAACGGATTGTAGATAAAATCTTAATCTTAAAGAAACGAAGAAGGAATACTTTAAGAAGTCCAAGTCCACCATTAATAAAGATGATGAATGAAGTTGCAAGAATTAAGAACGGGTTACAACTTGCCATAACGCAAACTCCAATAAAGAATCCCAGGGCACGGCTTCCTGCGTCTCCCATAAGGCACTGACTTGGGAAGGCATTGTGCCAGAGGTAGCCCATTACAACTCCTGCAAGTGCAAAAATCATAACAGCCCAGCGTGCGCCAAATGCAAAGTGTGGTACCAGAAGATAATCTGCAATGTCTTTATGGCCTAAAACAAAATAGAATACAGAGCCCAAAGTCAAAAGAGCTAACAGAACAAGTGTTCCAGAAAGTCCGTCAATTCCGTCTGTACAGTTTGTTGTGTTGATGGAAGCCCAGATAAGAACTGTAGATACAATTACAAATACAATCTTATTTACAGCAACCTGATTTGTTAAGAATGGCAGCCAGAATCGAACAATGCCGTCGTCTGTGGAAAGTTTGAGTGCGTTGTAAAGTACAATTGATGCTGCCACACCAATAATCAAGTCCAGAGCACCTTTAAGATATTCGCCCCAGGAAGAAATACTTCTGTCGTCTAAAAAACCAGTAAGCATTGTAATCCAGGTTAGAATAATGATTACTGTTTGGGCGAAGGTCATTGGAACAAGCAGAAAACACAAAATCACAAAGATGGTAATAAAAACGCTTCCTGCTCCTGTTGGCTTACCTTTTGCAGCTTCTGCGTTTTCTTTAATTGTGAATTCCCGGCCACGGTCGTGTGGCAAAAAGTTGTAGAACTTAGGAATAAGATTTATTGAAAGAAAAAATCCCAGATAAAGGGCTACAACAATCAGAACTGTATAAGAAGTGAAAAGTCGTGCAGGTCCAAAAAATTCCTTTAAATACTGACCAAAATAAAAAAGCATAAAAAACCTTCCATAAATATATAATAAAAAACAGGCTATAAACTTATGTGAGACATGCCTGTAAAAATCAATGAAACATTGTGGTCATCACAATATTTTATAAATTCATCATCATCTGGGGCTCCGCCAGTTTCTATGATGGTAGAAAGGCCCAGGTCGATAAGACGAATAATTTCTTCTCCAAAATGGATTTTTTCATCAACAACGAGAACGTCTGCAATAGGGTTATCGTTTGGATTAAAGTCTGTGTTGCCGTTGTGCAGCAAAGTGTAGGCGCGTACAAAATAATGAACTTCGCCAAGTGCCTTTTCCATAGATGGACAAGCTTGCGCAACTCCCACAATTGCGTTCTGTTTAATGAGCAGTGCACTGTAAGAGCGTGTTTTAAGTGCTAAAAGCATACCAAATGCCAGTTCATCAGATTTAAGCTGTGAAGGACGGGTTTTGGTTTTTATGTACCAGTGATTGAACAGTGTTTTTTCGCGCTGCTGAATCAAAAATCCGCCGAATACAAAGCGTGCTTCAAAATCTGCCTGACTGATTCTTGTTGAATAAACAAGTTTGATATTGCGGTTCTGGGCAAAGATCTTTTTAGCTTCGTCTGTAAAGTCTGGAGCAACGATTGCAGAAAAGCTTCCTTCCATAATTTCTTTTGCGGCGTTGTGGTCGATTACGGCCGAACAGCCTAAAACTTCATTTTTAACATTTTTTGTATCGTAAAAATGAGTTTTTAAATATGAATCGTGGATGTTTGTTGCGATGGAAGCTCCCATTAAGTTTCCAAATTTAACAACAAAGGTAAAAACTGTTCCTGCAAGCGGTGTAAACTGAGTTGTAAAATCATAGTTATCTGCATTTGTAGAATCTACTGTGAACTGAGATTTTAAACTTGTGTGAAGATTGTTTAAGATTTCCCAACTTAAAGTAACGTCTTTAAAAATTGTATAATCTATGTCTGTGTAATTACAGTTTGCAAAAGTTGTAGTGCCTGTATCATCTGGCAGTTTATAAAAAGCCGCGGTCTGTTGAGGATTTGTTCCGTGTTTTAAAACTGACTGGAGTTGAAGCGGATAGCAGGCATACATCGGGAATGATTTTTTATAGTTAGTTTTGTTTGCAAAAGTTCCTGCAATTCCCGAATCGTAAGCGGCTACAAGGTTCAGGGCTTTTTGAGCAATGTATGTTCTAAAGTCATCTGTGATGTTGTCTGTTTTAAGCTGAATAAGAGCTTCTTTATAATCTGCAGGGTCTGTAAGAACCAGAATATTTTTATGATTGTAGAAGGCGTAACGCAAAATAGAAGAAATTCTATAATCGCAATAGCGAACATCAGCTTTCTGCGGATCTGTATAATAGAATGGCGAAATATTAATGCATACAAGAAAGATATTGTTATCCTGATATTCAGAAATAGTAGACAAAGAGTTTTCTGAATCCAGACGTGTAGAAACAATGCTGGTGATGACTTTTGTAATGTCGTGAGCATAGGCTACGTCGGTTGAAAGAGCCATTTCGCGGGTAACTGGAACATGGTTTTTTCTAAGTAATTCTTCTGTCTTGTTTGCAGAAATGATTGTCCATCCCGCAGATGCCAGATACTGTGCCAGTTCAACAACATTGTCAGTGTTGTCAACATGAATTAATGCTCGTTTAGTCATGTAATAATTCTACCAAATAATAGGAAATTTTGAAAGTTTTTGTTACAATAGCATCTATGAAAATCAGTTCACAAAAATCGTCACTATCTGGCTCTGTTTCAGTACCAGGTTCTAAAAGTCATACAATTCGTGCCTTGATTCTGGCAACTCTTGCCGACGGCACTTCGCATATTAAAAATCCGTTGCCAAGTAACGACTGTCTTTCTACGGTGCAAGCTGTAAAACAGATTGGGGCAGAGGTTATTGTTCCTGAAGATTCTTCGGAGGCAGGGGCTGCTTCTCCTGCTGTATGGACGGTTCGCGGGGCTGGAAAGAACCTTCATTTGCCAGACGGCGTAATTGACGTTGGAAATTCCGGCTCTCTGATGTATTTTTTGTGTCCTGTTTTGTCTACTCTGGCTGGTGAATGTACTTTTACTGGTGATGAGTCTATCTGCAAGCGCCCTGTAAATCATTTGATTGATGCGCTTAATCAGCTTGGTGGAAATGCCAGCTGTCTTGAGCCAAATTCTGTAACTCCTCCGTTTAAGTTTGCGGGCCCGATTGATGTAAATAAAACTCTTACAACCGACGGAAAACTTTCTCAGTACATCAGTGGTTTTATGATGGCTACAAGCCGTTTGAACGGAACCCTTCATATTAATTTGACAGATCCAAAAGAAACTCCATATCTTACAATGACAAAGATGTGGCTGGAAAGTGTAGGGGTGCCTTGTACAATCAGCGATGACTTTAAAAAAATCACTGTTACAGGTCCTGTTGATATTAAGGCTTTTGATAAAACTGTTCCTTCTGACTGGGAAGCCGTTGCTTTTCCTCTAATTGCGGCGCTGATTAGCGGAAGTGAGATTGTGATAGAAGGCATTGACGGCTCTGGAAGTCAGGGTGATGATAAAATTGTAGAAGTTTTGCAGCAGGTTGGTGCTGATATTGTATGGGATAAAAAAGCCTGTACGCTTACAGTTCGGGGAAACGAGGGCGGAAAAGGCCTTTCTACAAAGAACTGCCCGAACGGTGAATTCCGTGTAACAATTTCTCCGTTCCCAGATGCAATCTGTGCGCTTGCCGTTATTGCATGTTTTATAGAAGGAACTACTGTAATTACCGATGTAGAAATCTGCCGCAAAAAAGAGACAGACCGAATTGAAGCAATGAAGACTGAGCTTCGCAAACTTGGTGCAGACATAGAAGAAGGCGATGACTGTCTGATTATTCACGGACACGAAGGTGGAAAAGGCCTTCACGGTGGTAATGTTGAATCTTATAAAGATCACCGAATTGCGATGAGCCTTGCGTGCCTTGGCCTTGGACTTCCTGCTGAAGAAAACGTAATTATAAATGATGCAGAATGCTGCAGCGTTTCGTTCCCGCACTTTTTTGAAGTTATGAACGGAATTGGTGCTGGTTTTAAGGAAGTTTAAGCTAATAATCGGATTACAGCCAGCATGACAGAAAAATCGGGATATCTTACAGAGCAGCTCATCACATATATTGGAAATAAGCGTGCACTTTTGCCGTTTATTGGCCAGGGGGTGAGCATTGTTCAGAATGAGCTTAAAAAAGAAAAACTTTCCTGCCTGGATGTGTTTTCTGGAAGCGGAATTGTTGCCCGTTATTTAAAGCAGTTTGCAAGTTCTATAACCGTAAATGATCTGGAATCTTATTCCTGCATTATCAACAGTTGTTATTTGGCTAATAAAAGTGATGTTCCTGCCGCCCGCATAAATCAGATTTATGACAGTCTGGTTCAAAAAATTCAGGATGAGCTTAAGTCTTGTCAGGAGGCGCGGGCGGCAGGAAATCATAAAGTTCCAGGTTTTATTACAAAGCTATATTCTCCAGTCAATGAAAACAAAATCCAGAAATCTGACCGTTGTTTTTATACCCCTTACAACGCAAATTATCTGGATGTGGCGCGTCAGCTTATAGAGCGCGAAGTTCCGCAGGATTTGCGACATTTTTTTATAGCACCGCTGCTTTCAGAAGCAAGTATTCATGCAAATACAGCTGGCATTTTTAAGGGCTTTTATAAAAATTCAAAAACTGGAATTGGACAGTTTGGCGGAAACGGTAAAAATGCCCTCTCCCGCATTCTGGGCAAAATTGAACTTAAAAAGCCTTTGTTCAGCGAATTTGAATGTCCTTACCGTATTTTTAATCAGAATGCAAATGAACTTGTACTTTCAGAAGAATTGTACGAAGCTTTGCGGGGCGAAGATTCTGATTCTGACGGAGTTTTTGATCTTGCATATTTTGATCCGCCTTATAATCAGCATCCGTACGGTTCAAATTACTTTATGCTTAATCTTGTGGCTTCTTATAAAGAACCTGATACAGAAAATATCAGCCGCGTTTCTGGAATTCCTCGCGACTGGAATCGTTCTGCCTATAATAAAAAGAAGCAGGTTGCACAGGCGTTCCTTGAACTTGTAAAAAATGTCCGTGCCCGTTATGTTCTTATTTCGTTTAATTCAGACGGATTTATTAAAAAGGACGAAATGGTAGAACTTATGAACCAGTGCGGAAGTGTGCGAGTTTTGGAAAGCGAGTACAATACCTTCCGTGGAAGCCGCAATCTGAATTCCCGCGAAATCCACGTAAAGGAATATCTGTTCCTTGTAAAAAAGAATTAATTTTTTGCGGCAAAAATCACTGTAAGATTACGTTTGCCATAACTGGCAGATGGTCGGAATATCCTGTACCGCTGTAAATTTTATAGGAAAAAGGCGTTTTGTTTTCGTTTGCCCAGGGACTTTGTGCCCGTGGTCCAAAAGCTGAAATGCGCGCGTTTCCTGTGCAGAAGATGTGATCAATTCTTTCCCAATTGTCTTTATAATAGTAGCTTCCCGTCTGACTTACATATGTTCCGTCTGAATTAAACCATGGTGAATACACTTTTACAACTTCTTTGTTTCCAGTTTTTATGTTTATGTATCTAAGCAAGGTGTTTTCACTGGTGGAAAAATCAAGAATAAACTCATCTGCATTGCGGTTAAAGTCTCCACAGATTATTGCAGTGCCTCCCCGCGCTTTCAACTCTGCAATTCTTTGTGCAAGAACGGCTTCCTGCCAGTCGCGCCAGATTTTGCTTGTTTCTTCTCCTCCAGATTTGGACTTCCAGTGATTTACAAAAAGAGTAACTTCGCGTCCGTTAATATCTGCATAGACTTCAATTAATGGACGAACGGAAGGCTGGGCGGATTTTTGTGTTCTGATATCTATTGAATGGGTTTTAAGTCCAAAAAGCGGAAATTTTGAAAGCACTGCGCAGCCAATTGAACTGTCTTTTTCTTTTGCAAAGCAGCTGTAAGTCCAGTTTGATGCAGTGTTCCAGGATTTTCCTGCAAACTGATTGGAAATGTCGTGGATTATATTTTCATTTTCAATTTCTTCCAGCACGTAAAAATCCGCATTTAAGGTAGAAAGCACCTCACAAAGACGTGTAAGCCTTGTGTAATATTTGTCGTTAGACCATTTTCCAGCAGATTTAAAATCTTTGTATTCTGTTCCATCTGTGTGACCGTCAAAAAATGTCTGAGCATTCCAGTTTACAATAGAAAAACTGCTGTTTTTGCGGTTTATTCTGCTTTCTGAATCGCATTCGCCAAGTCCGCAGGAAAACATCAAAAAGCAGCTTAAGAGTCCAAGATAAAATCTCTTCATTATTAAAACTTTCCTCTAAAATTTATGTTTCTATATGTAATATATCCGCAGACTTTGACGTTTTGACAAAAATTCTTGTAAAAACTTTGAAAATTTCTTTGTGTTTATTTAGGCTGGGAAAAATCAAATTGCAAAAATTAACCGCTTGTTATAAAATATTTTAAATGGCACGCAGTAAATTCAGAGTTGCGCTTATACTCGATTTTATCACCATAGAATATTCTCAGCGTCTATTCGAGTCCGTGAATGAAATCTGCAAGGAGTACGATTATGAACTTCTTGTGTTTCCAATCGGGACTCTACATAGTGTACGCACTGCGTTTGGATACCAGGCTGTTGCCATTGCTTCTTTAATCACCAAAAATTCAATTGATGGAATTATTTTTTCTACGGGAGTTCAGCTTCATTTTGTTACAAAAAGCGAAATCCTTTCTTATTTGAAAGGTTTTAATCCTATTCCTGTAGTTTCTATTGCCATAGAAGTGACGGATTGTCCTTCAATTACTTCTGATCCTTATTTTGCATACAAGGCAATTCTTGATAATCTGATAGATGTTCAAAAGTGTAAAAAACTTGCAATTCTTGGATTACGCAGTTCTTCTTCAGAAATCAGGTTCCGCCGAAATACAGTAAATCAGATTCTGGAAGAAAAAAACTTTCCGCCGGAAAATTATACTTACTTCCGCATGAGTTTTGACTATCTTACAATCCTTAAAGATCTGGAAACTTATGCTATCTCAAACAACGGAAAAATCGAATTTGATGCAATCATCGCTTTTAATGATGAAATGGCTTATGCTGCCACAGAATTTGTAAAACGCCACGGACTTAGAATTCCTGAAGATGTTCAGATTGTGGGTTTTGATAACCTTGATCAGTCGCAATACAATAATCCTTCTATTACAAGCATTGATCAGAATATTCCCGAACATGGACGCCGCGCCGTTCGCATGCTAAAAAAGATTTTTGATGATGAAGAATTTGAACAGAATGAAGTTCTTATAAATACAGCTGTTATGCGCGAAAGTACAAGCCGCGTTCCTTACACAAAAGAGCTGGAAGAAAATCCACATGTTCGCATTCAGATGGATCTGGATAAAGTTTTGTGCACAAGAAACGTTGTTTCTGATATGTATTTCCGTACAGCGCAGATTCAAAAGGTAATGAATTATTATTCAGAAACCCAGTTTGATATGACAGTTGATCAGCTTAAGAGCCGTTTGAATTCTGATTTGCGTGATTTTGGCGTAAAGGCTGCGGCAATTGTTGTTTATGAAGCTCCTATTGAACAGACAATTCCTTTTGATTATTTTAATCTTCCTCATCGTGCAAGCCTTTTTTGTGCCTTTGATGAAAGTACAGGTTATGACAGCGAGATTTTGCCAGAGCGTATAAAGTTTAATCCAAAGGAGCGGATTCTTCCTGATGGAATTTTGAATTTTAGCGAAAGCGGCACAATCTGTATGAGCCTTTATCATAATACCCTGCATTACGGCTATATTGTGTTCCGCACAGATAATCATGATGATTTCTTTGTTTACGACTTTATAATTAAGATTGTTTCTTCGCTTGTAAGTTCAATTTTTTCTTATGCAGAAGTTTCTAATGAAAAGACAAAGTTTCATAAAAAGTTTAAGGAACTTGATGTTGTTGCAAATACTGATGAACTTACGGGCCTTTATAACCGCCGCGGACTTTTTGATTTTGGAAAGACAACGCTGCAGTTTGCAAAGGCAATGAATCAAAGTGGTCTTATTATTTACTGCGACATGGACGGGCTTAAAAAAATTAATGATACCTTTGGTCACGAAGCGGGAGACTGCGCGATTATAGCCGAATCCATCATCCTGAAAGGCAACTTCCGCGCAAACGACATTGTAGCACGCATTGGCGGCGATGAGTTTGTAATAATCAGTCCTGGCATGACGGTAGACAACTTTCAACGAATAAAAGATAGTGTTAGCGAAGACTGCCGCCTTTGGACAGAAAAGAATAATTCGAAGTTTAAGCTTTCTATAAGTATGGGCTATGTAAAATTCCCTTCAGAAAAAGTTGGCTATCAGATAACACCTCTGCTTTCCGAAGCCGATGCCAACCTTTACGTTGCAAAACGCGATAAGAAAAAGGTCATTTAAAGCCCTTTCTAGATGTCATTGAAAAACTTGCGCGCACGCGCAAGTTAAGCAAAGGTACAACGCCTTCAAAACTGAAGAATAACCTTACGACCTTTGCCCTACCACGTGCGCTGTATATATGTCGCAACCGGTCTTGCGGTAATGTCTACGCGGCGGTTCTGAGCACGGCCTTCTTCTGTTTCGTTGCTGGCAACTGGCATTGTTCCACCATAGCCTTTGTAGGTAAACAATTTTTCACCAATTCCATCTGCCACAAGAGCGTCCATTACGGCACGGGTTCGGTCAATAGAAAGATTAAGCTGACCAACAGGTTTTCCAACGTCTGCAGTGTGTCCTTCTACTAAAACTGTGTAACCGCCGTCTTTAAGAATTTCTTTAAGCTGACCTGCAATCATTTTGATTCTTTCTTTTTCGCCAGGAAGAAGCTGGGTAGAATCAGGGTAGAATTTTAAATCAACAGAGAAAAGAATGCCGTCGCTTGTGTCAGAAATTTCAACACCAGGAACTTTATTTTCATAAAAATACTGTTTTGTGGTGGTGTATTTTACGTAATAGCTTTCATCTTTTTCTGGAGTCGCAATATCATAAATAAGATTTTCTTTGTCCATCAGAATAACGACTTTTCCTTCCTGCAAAAGTTTTACGTTTTCTGGTTCTGCAAAAATTTTAAGGGCATCGTTTCTGCTGATAATCGGATCGGTACGGTTGCGGCCGTAAACTTCATTTGCGCGGATGTAAAGGGGATCAATTCCAATTCTGTCCTGATAATCTTCTATATTATCTGAATAGTGAAAGCCTGTAAGTCCGTTTTTCATTACAGTTTGTGGAGATACAATTCCTTTTTCGTAAACGATTGTCATCTGATCGTCCCAGATTGTTGGAAAAAAGCATGGATAAACCTGACTTTTTACGTATTCTCCGTGAACAGGGTAAGCTCCGCGGGCATCAATAATAATTCCCGAATATGCACGCGAAGGAATAATATCAATTGGTTTTTCTGGAGTGTAACTAAAGTAATGTTTTACAAGTTCCTTTCCCAAGTTGTTTACGTTCAGAGTATTGATTGAATCAAGGGTTGTAAGGTCTTTAGAAAAAACGTCCGGGGTTTTATAACCGCCTTTAATAAAATGATAAACCTGATCCAAAGAAAGCTGATCTTGTACAACCATATCAGAGAGTGTGTATTTTGAATCGTCATAAAGAGAAAGGAGTGAAGGCTGAATAAGCTGGCACATTTTGCCAGAGATTTTTGCAGAGGCTGATTTTTTGTCAGAAGGCATTGTAAGATTTGAAGTTTTACAGTCAAAACTCAGATCTGTAACAAATTCGCGGGTAACCCAGTTGATCCGGCTTTTTGCGCTTACAACGCCGTCATGCTGTTTGTCTTTATCATGTGAAAAAGCGGGGAAGGTTGTGGCAAAAAATAAAGCTGCAAATCCCAGTGATAAAAATACGCGTTTTTTCATTTATATTCCTCGTAAAATCGACTTCAATCTCTATTTGAGTGTCGGCTTATTTTGAGGGAATATAAAGTGTTTTTCCTATTTTTAAAATGGCGTTTTCTGAGATGTCGTTAATCTCGCAAAGTGATTTTAAGCTTACTCCAAAACGGCGGGAAATAGCCCAAAGAGAATCGCCTTTTACTACAGTGTACTTAAAAGGAAATTCAATTGGCGAAAGCTGTTTAAGGGCATCCACCGCAGACTGTTCCATTCCCAAAGGCAGGCGGATAAGGCATTCTTTTGCAGGATGAGTCATTCCTCGCACGTAAGACGGATTCAGTCTTTTTAAAACTGTTGTATCCATCTTCATTTCCTGGGCCAGCTGGTTAATTGAGTAGGCCTTTTTTACTTTTATGTAATCAAAGTTACCTTCTTTTTCGTTTACAAGGATTTCAAATTCTTCGTGATGGTCTGGAAGGTCAATGCCATAGTATTCGCTGTTGATTGCAAGGTCTGCAATGGCTAACAGTTTTGGCACGTAATCCGCTGTCTGGCGGCTGATGTAGCCGTGGCTTGCAAGATACCAGAAGTCTTTTACAGGCGATTTTTTTAGGGCTCTGTTCATGGCACCAAGACCGCAGTTGTAGGCACCTAATGCTAACGGCCAGTCTTTAAAGAATCTGTAATTTTCCTGAAGTTTTTTGATTGCAGCATCTGTTTCTTTCCAGGGGTCGTAGCGTTCGTCTACAAAATCGTTTAAAACAAGAAAATTAGAAACGCTGTTTTCCATGAATTGCCAGAGTCCGATTGCACCAGATTTTGAGCGGGCACTTGGATTGTAGTTTGATTCAACCATCGGAAGATATTCCAGAACCAGAGGAAGCTCTGCATCCATTACTGCCTTGCGCACAAAAATGCGGTAGTCCTGGGCGCGTTCAAGGTCATCATAAAGGCGTTTTGACCATTTTGGAGATTTTAGAATCTGGTTTCTGATTTTTTCAACTTCAGGGCGCTCTGAACCTGGAATGTCTAGTGGAATATATGGCTTTTTTTTAGCAAGCGACTGAATCTCGTTTTGAAGATCCTGTAGGATTTCTTCCTGTGTCAGGGCATCAAAATTTTCGTGATTGTCAAAAGAGTCTGCGGCGTTAACAGTAACTAAAATATGAGTAAATTCCTGCGCAGCAGATACAGGTTCCAGTGTGTTTGCCCAGAGGACTAATGTACTAAGAGAAATCAAAATTGCAGTAGAAATCGTTTTTTTCATTACTTTTTTATCGTCAGTTTTTTAATCAAACTCAGAAAAAATCAGAGTTTTTCACCCATGTAAATTCCTGCCCATTCCCAGTTTCCATGAATGTCGGAATCAAGCGGGAAGTTTACCTTTCTAAAATAAAGATACCATACTGGAACGTAGGTACTCCAGCCCGTTGTGCGAAGGTATGCTTCGCTTGGTGTAGAAGAAGGGTCAAGGCTGTCTGCAAAACGGATTCTGTTACCGCGCATAAAGCTCCTCATGGAAAACTCTTCCTGTGAGTTTGCATCCATTTCATCCTGCTTCCATGACATAGAAAAGAAGTTTACCTTTGCCTTGTATTTATCTAGAGAGCGCCAGTCATAATTACGGATAGCTTTTTTAATTGCTGTTTCCAGTGCCTCCAGACTTTCAAAAGTCCAGTCTTTGCTGGAAGAATTGTAGTCTATAAGGTGACGGGCATTTTTATAGGCATCTGGTTCGCCTGGAATCTGAATTGTAGTTGCGTCTGGCTGTTCAAGAAAAACGGTGTAGGCTCTTAAAGCGTGATTCCACTGGCTGTCTTTTTCGTATTCCATTGCAAGGCGCAGGTAAAGCTCGGTTGTGTTTACGTCACTAGGGAATCTGTTTATAAGCTCGTTAAAATATTTGATTCTGTGTGTTGGAGTTTTACTGATCTGAATAAGATTCTGGAGGCACATAAAATGAATTGATTTGCCTTTTACAAGTAAATCCTGGTACTGCTGCAAAATGCGGTCAAAATAATATTCTGCAACAGGTTCTGCCCGCATAGAAAGATAGGCGTACGCCGTCATCAAAAGCCAGTAAGAGTTATACATGTCATCTTTGTTCTGTTCAACCCAGTCAGAAAGAAAGAGAACGAGTCCCTGATAATCTTTTACATTCAGATAGTTTGTTGCCATCTGATTTATGATTGAATAGCGCTGTTGAGAGTTTAATTCTGCGGTATCAAGAATGTCCTGAAATTTCTGCTGCATGGCAAAAAAATCTTCATCTTTTTGATTGTGATTATTCTGATTACATGCCGAAAATATTGTAAATAAAAATAAAATAATGGTGGCAAAGTGTAAACGATTTTTCTTCATAAAATAAAATTTATCATAGCGAATTATTATTGTAAAGAATGATTTTTGGTTGTATATTATATATGCAAGCATTTAAAAAATCGAAATCGTTTAAACTTTTATAATTAAGAAAAGGATATGAGCATGCGCTGTGCTAAAGTTTTAAATATTTTGATTTTACTTGGATTTCTCTTCATAATTTTTGGCTTCCTGTTTCTTTTTTCAGATAGAACTCTTATTCCTTCTAACATAGCAATTCTAACTTATCTTATTTGTCAGTCAATTATTGGCGGTTTTATAGGCTTTTGTGCAATTACAAAAACAAAAAGACCTTACCATGTTTTTTCCGGCAGCCTGATTTTAGTCTGCGGTTTAGTTTCCATACTCTTTGTGTTTTGCCCGGATATTAAGTTTTCTTCAGTGTGGCCGCTTTACGCTGTTTTTCCGGGATTAAATTTGATTCTTGTCAGTTGTTATAAATATAAAAAGTTAAAATTGAATTATGGAATTCCGGGTTTGATTCTTTTAATCATGAGCCTTTACTACTTTTTATTTTCGTTTAAGCTCATAAAAGTTTCATTCACCTTTGTGTCTTACTTTGTAGCTCCGGTTTTAATAGTTGGAATTCTTGTGATTTTTGTTCTTTTTTACTTTTTACAAAAAGATCACAAAGAACTTGTTTTAAAGGATGATGACTCTGACGATTTTGCGGAAGAGGAATACCCGTTCCCAGACGAAGAGTTATAAAAAGTTTAAGTGAATTTTAAAACGTGTTTTAAAAATCTTATTCTTCTCATAACTGTGGCTGCTTATTGTGCCTCTGCGCCTGCTTATTCTGCAAAAAAGAAAAAAGCTAAGGATAATGGCGGTGCATCTTCATCTGCATATTCCGGGACAGATAACGTAAAACTGCCTTCTGCAAAGCGAACATATTTTTACAAAATTGATCCTACAGTTATTGCTGAGGTAGAAATTGGTTCTCCTCAGTCGCTAAGAAAAGCTGTTCAGGCTCTGCACCGCACAAACGGAGAATATGCAGAAAACGAAAGGGTTTTAATAGAAATTGCTACTCAGATTATGCAGATTGCCTGGCCTTCGCAAAAAGTTACCTGGGATTCAGTTTCTTTTCCTTCCGACAATCTTTATCTTGGTGCTATTGATTCTGTCCGAAACGGCATTTTTGATTCCAGTACAGGAAAATCTGATTTTTTAAGCATAATTCTTCCAGCCCTGGTTATTTTAAGTCCTTCTGTTACTCAGGATTCTTATGATTTATGTGAACAGGCCTGTAAAGAAGCCCTTTCCTATAATCCTTCGTCAGTTCTGGCATCTTATCTTTTGGGTGTTACTTACGTTAAAAAAAATAACTTTAGTGGGGCAGAAGAATGTTTTAGAACTGCCTATAACGCTTCTGAGTTTTCTAAGGAAATTGCAATTGCCTATGCACGCGTTCTGCTTCATTTTGAAAAATATGCAGAAACAGATAAGATTTTAGCTTCTTTTTCCAGCTCTTCTGATTCAAGTGATATTGATGTACTGTGCATGAATGCCTATGTTTCTTTTGCAAAAAGAGATTTGCCTCTTGCAGAGCAGTATGTAGCCCGCGTTCTTCAGCAGACTCCAAACAATCTGGAGTTTGTTCTGTTCCGCGCAAAAATCCTTATAGAAAAGAACGACTACATTCACGCAGTGTCTCTTCTGGATATGTATGCAAAGCAGAATGACACTTCAATAGATTACCTTGTTCTGCGCGCAAAAGTTCAGCTGGACTGGAGTAAAAATACAACCACAGCGACTCAGACTGTAGAACGTGCCCTTCAGCTTTATCCGGACAATACAGAAGCTCTTATGCTTGCAGCCCGCATTTCTTCCGAAACAGATGCTCCTGTTGCAGGAAAGTATGCCGACGAACTTTGTGCAAAAATCCTTGCTTCTGAGCCGGAAAATACTGCTGCAATGCGCTATGCACTTTCGGGGCTTATTCAGCGCGAAAACTGGGCAGCTGCCTACGAAGTTGCATCTAAACTTGCAAATGTTCAAAATCCTTCTGCTGACATAATTAAAAATTACGTGGAAGTATGCATTAAACTCCGCCGTAAGAGCGAAGCCTTTGATTTTGCTAAAAAGATGCAGATTCAGTTTCCGAATGACGAAGAAGTCTTGCAGGCTTATGTGCTTGCCTATGCAGAAAATGGAAGCCGTGATCTTGTTTTAAAATACATCAACTCGCTTTTAGATTCTTCATCATCAAAGATGAAAAGTTATCTATATTATAGAAGAAGTTTCCTGCAGCTTACAGAAGAGACTGTTCTTGCAGACCTTCGTTCCTCTTTGATTTCTAATCCCCGCAACAGCGATGCACTTTTTCGTCTTTATCAAGTCTATTATTCTAAAAATGATTACCGAAAGGCACAGTATTATCTGCGCCAGGTAGTTGCCATAAAACCAAACGATTCTTCAATCCGCCGCCTGAATGAGGCTCTTACTCAGTTGATAAAATAGCCCATAAATGATATTTTTAATAACTGATTTACAATAGGTAATATTGGGTCATATTTTAAAAAATTTAGGATGGGACATATGTCATTCGTTTCTTTGCTTCAGGCAGCTGGTACTGCAGGAAGTGCTTCAACAACAGGTGCTTTAACTGGCACTCTTTTACCATTTTTATTAATCATTGTTATCTTCTATTTCTTCTTGATTCGTCCACAGAATAAGAAACAGAAAGAAACTGAAAAAATGCTCGCAGCATTGAAGAAGGGTGATAAAGTAATCACTATCGGTGGTATTCACGGAACAATCTCTTCTGTAAAAGAAAAGACTGTAATTGTAAAAGTTGACGAAAATACAAAACTTGAATTCAACCGCTCTGCAATTTCAAGCGTAGAAAAAACTGATGCTGAAAAGGCAGCAGAAGCCGAAGCAAAGGCATCTAAAAAAAGCAAAAAATCTTCAGAAACAGCAGAAGCTCCTGCAGCAACTGAAGAAAAATAAATAATTGGGGAAAATAAAAAAATGAACAAACGCTCACGTTTAGTACTTCTGCTTGCAGTACTTGCACTTTGTTTTGTTTTCCTTTGGCCATCAATCAGCTGGTACGGAAGAACTCCTAAAGAAGTTCAGGCACTGGCTCTTGGTTCAACAGAGAACATCAAAGACTTTGCAACTGCAAAAGCAGGTGAAGATGTTAAGGCAATAAAAGCATTGGCATCAACAGATTCTTCGGCAAAAATTGCAGAAGAATTATCTTGGCTGGAAAAAGACGCAGCTAAGAAATATAAGTTGTTAGGAAAGAAAGCGCCAAAAGACATGACTGTTATTGACGTTGTTTCTGCTTATGACAGCGAACTTGAAATTCTTGATGTAATTCAGGCACGCTACCGCGACAACATTCTCAAAGCAAAAAAATACTATGAGAATTCTGTAAAACTTGGTCTTGATCTTTCTGGTGGTATGAACGTTATCGTTCGCGCTGACCTTGATGCAGCTGTAGAAGCAACTGGTGTAGAAAATATCAACCAGCCTGTAGCTGACTTCAAAAAAGAAGCAATGGCTAACGCTATTGAAAATCTTACAAGCCGTATCGACAAATTTGGTCTTACTTCTCCTACTGTTCGTCAGCAGGGTGAAGATCGCATTTATATTGAAATTCCTGGTGCTGCTCAGGCAGAC
>JAEEGL014174673.1_pt1 | contig 20708 bp, 16 predicted proteins | sample 9134231 | NCBI WGS metagenome assembly JAEEGL01 (sample SAMN16246548, study PRJNA631951) | gut metagenome | biome: gut microbiome; feature: rumen; material: fiber-attached | host: Bos | place: Iran: Karaj | collected 2018-10
GAGGAGATCGACTACGCCGAGGCGCACAACGTGCCGCTGAAGATCAACCGGGAGACGAACTATTCCAAGGACAAGAACCTGTGGCATCTGTCCCATGAGGGCCTGGATCTGGAGGATACCGGAAACGAGCCGCTGTACAACAAACCCGGCTTCCTGGAAATGGGCGTGTCGCCCGAACAGGCACCGGACGAGGCGGAGTACGTGACGCTGCACTTCGAGAAGGGCGTCCCCACTGCGATCGACGGAAAGGCCATGAGCGCCAAGGAGATCATCTACAGGCTCAACGCGCTGGGCGGAAAGCACGGCATCGGCCTGCTGGATATCGTGGAAAACCGGCTCGTCGGCATGAAGTGCCGGGGCGTCTACGAGACCCCGGGCGGCACGATCCTGTACCGGGCGCACGAGTATCTGGAGACTCTGTGCCTGGACAAGATGACCATGCACAAAAAGCAGGAACTTGCTGTCACCTATGCCGAACTGGTATATAACGGCCAGTGGTTCACCCCCCTGCGGGAGGCGCTCGCCGCTTTCGTGGACAAGACCCAGGAAACGGTGACGGGCGACGTGAAACTGAAGCTGTACAAGGGGAACATCATCAAGGCCGGCGCCTGGAGCGACTACAGCCTGTATTCCGAGCAGATCGCCACCTTCGGAGAGAGCGACTACAACCAGAAGGACGCCGAGGGCTTCATCAATCTGTTCGGGCTGCCCATCAAAGTGAAGGCGATGGTCGACCAGGGCAAACTGAACGCAAAGAAAGACTGATCGTTAGCTGCGTCATCTCCGCCTCTTCCGGGGCGGGGATGGCGTGAGCGTTTTTCTGCCCCTCCGGGGGCATTTCCCGCAGAAGGAGGGATTCCATTGGGCAAGCTATGGGAGGGAAATCTCCACAGCCAGCTGGACAGCTTCGCCGACGATTTCAACTCCTCCATCCGGTTTGACAGCCGGATGGCGCAGGAGGATATACGGGGCAGTATGGCCCATGCGGCCATGCTCGGTGCAAAGGGCATCATCTCAAAGCAGGACGCAGAGGAGATCCTGGCCGGCCTGGAGGGGATCCTGTCGGATCTGGCCTCCGGTGCGCTGACCGTGGACCCGGCGGCGGAGGACATCCACAGTTTCGTGGAGGCGGAACTCACTGCCCGTGTGGGAGATGCCGGCAAACGCCTGCACACCGCCCGCAGCCGGAACGACCAGGTGGCGCTGGACCTGCGCATGTATCTGCGCGGGCAGACGGATGAGATCGTGTCTCTGACCGCGGCGCTGCTGAGGACCGTGAAAGACAAGGCGCTGGAACACGCGGAGACTATCATGCCGGGATATACCCACCTGCAGCGGGGCCAGCCCATCGTGTTCGGGCATCTGCTGATGGCGTATGCCATGATGTTCACACGGGACATCGAAAGGTTCCGCGACGCCGCGGCGCGGATGAACCGCTCCCCTCTGGGCAGCGGCGCGCTGGCTGGCACTACATATCCCATCGACCGGGAGGCCACCGCAGCCGCGCTGGGGTTCGACGGACCCACCCTGAACAGTATCGACGGCGTGTCCGACCGGGACTTCTGCCTGGAACTGTGCGCGGCGGCCGCCATCCTGATGATGCATCTGAGCCGCTTCGCCGAGGAGATCATCCTGTGGAGCAGCTGGGAGTTCCGCTTTGTGGAGCTGAGCGACGCCTACACCACCGGCAGCAGCATCATGCCGCAGAAGAAGAACAGCGACATGGCGGAACTGTGCCGCGGCAAGACCGGCCGCGTGTATGGGGATCTGATGGCGCTGCTCACGGTGATGAAGGGGCTTCCTCTGGCGTACAACAAGGATATGCAGGAGGACAAGGAGGCCGTCTTCGACAGCATGGACACGGTCCGGGCCTGCCTTCAGGTATTCGAACCCATGGTGCGCACGATGACGGTGCGCGCGGACAACATGCGAAAGGCCGCTGCGGAGGGATTCATCAACGCCACGGACCTGGCTGACTATATGGCAAAGAAAGGGTTGCCTTTCCGGGATGCCTACCGCATCACCGGGGATCTGGTGGCGCTGTGCATAGAGAAAGGCGTTACGCTGGAAGAGCTGTCTCTGGAGGAATACCGGAGAGCCTGCCCGCTTCTGGATGAGGCGCTGTTTGAGGAGATCCGCCTGGAGACCTGCGTGGCCAGACGCGTGTCTATGGGAGGCACGGCGCCGGAGTCCGTACGTGCGCAGGCGGCTGCTGTGGAGGAGTTTCTGAGCGATGTTTCGGATATTCATTGACGGCCGGGAGGGGACGACCGGCCTGGAGATCGAGCAGCGCCTGACCGGACGTCCGGAACTGGAACTGCTGACGATCGATCCGGAGAAGAGAAAAGATACGGAGGAGCGGCGGCATCTGATGGCGGAGGCGGACCTTGTGTTCCTGTGCCTGCCGGACGCCGCGGCAAGGGAGGCGGTGACGCTGCTTCCCGGAGAGGGCACGAAGGTCATCGATGCCTCCACCGCCCACCGGACGGCGGAAGGCTGGGCCTACGGTTTTCCGGAATTGAGCAGGGAGCATCGCCTGGCAGTGGCCGGGTCCCGTTTCGTCGCCAATCCCGGATGCCACGCCAGTGGTTTCATCAGCGGCGTATACCCTCTGCGGAAGCTGGGGGTCCTGCCGGCGGATGCTCCGCCGCCATGCTATTCCCTCACCGGATACTCCGGCGGCGGGAAGAAGATGATCGCCGAATATGAGGATCCGAATCGCAGCGGACGTCTGGGATCCTGCCGGATCTACGGGCTGGAGCAGACTCACAAACATCTCAATGAGATGACCAAGATCTGCGGACTGACCGAACCGCCGCTGTTCTCTCCCGTAGTGGGGGATTACTACCGGGGCATGGCGACCACGGTGATGCTCGATAACCGGCGGCTGGGAGGCGTGACAGCGGAAAAGATCCGCGAGATGCTGGCCGGCTGGTATGAGGGGCAGACCTTTGTGGAGGTGGCTCCCTTCGGAGGGGATGAGCCGGTGATCTTTGCCGACACGATGGCGGGCACGAATACGCTGCGCCTGATCGTATGCGGAAATGACAGCCGGACGACGGTCACGGCTCTGTTCGACAATCTCGGCAAAGGCGCGTCCGGCGCAGCCGTACAGAATATGAATATCATGCTCGGCCTGGAAGAGACGGCCGGGCTGATTTGAGGTGATCCTGTTATGAAGCATATCGGAGGCGGCGTATGCGCCGCAAAGGGTTTTACCGCCGGCGGGGTGCATTGCGGTGTGCGCAGAAACCATGAGAAGAAGGATCTGGCGCTGATCGTCAGTCAGGTGCGGGCCGCCTGTGCCTGCGTATATACCACCAATCTGGTCAAGGGAGCGCCCATCGCCGTCACGAAAAAGAATGTGGCTGATGGATATGCCCGGGCCGTGATCTGCAACAGCGGCAATGCCAATACCTGCAATCCCGGCGGAGAGGCAGTGGCCGAGGAGATGTGCCGTCTGACAGGAGAGGCCCTGGGAATCGATCCTGCGGACATCGTTGTAGCTTCCACAGGAGTCATCGGACAGCCGTTGGATCTCACTCCCATTCGCTCCGGTATCCCTCTGGCTGTTCAGGCGCTGACAGACACCTGTGATGATGCCTGTGCAGCTATCATGACCACAGACACGGTGCCCAAGATCACCGCAGTGGAATTCGAGTGCGGCGGAAAGATCTGCCGCATGGGCGGCATCGCCAAGGGCAGCGGGATGATCCATCCGAACATGGCCACGATGCTGGTGTTCATCACCACTGACGCGGCAGTGGAGCCGGCCGTGCTTCAGCAGGCGCTGAGCGGGGATATTCCGGATACGTTCAATATGGTGAGCGTGGACGGGGACACTTCCACCAATGATATGGTCACCCTGATGGCCAACGGTATGGCGGGCAACCGCCCTGTCGGCGGCCCGGGAGAGGACTACGATGCCTTTGCAGCTGCCCTGCGCGAGGTCACCCGCACACTGTGCAGGATGATCGCCGGGGACGGCGAGGGAGCCACGAAGCTGCTGCAGTGCGAGGTGACGGGGGCGGCGGACAAACCGACCGCGGTCACCGTGGCGAAGGCGGTCATCTGCTCGTCGCTGTTCAAGGCGGCGATGTTCGGCGCGGACGCCAACTGGGGCCGGGTGCTGTGTGCCATCGGCTACAGCGGAGCGGCGACGGACGTGGAGAGGATCGATGTGGATTTCGTTTCAGACGCCGGCCGGATCGCCGTGTGCCGTATGGGGCGCGGCGTGCCCTTCTCTGAGGAGGAGGCCAAGCGCGTGCTCAGTGAGAAGGAGATCCGTGTGCTGATCGGACTGAACAGCGGCAACGCGCAGGCCGTGGCATGGGGCTGCGACCTGACCTACGACTACGTGAAGATCAACGGCGACTACAGGACCTGAGGAGGCGGATACGATGGAAGAGCAGATCAGCGCGACCAATGCCATGCGGGCGGAGATGCTTACACAGGCGCTGCCCTATCTGCAGAAATACAGAGGAAAGGTCATCGCCATCAAGTACGGCGGCAACGCGATGCAGAGCGAGGAACTCAAGCGCATGGTCATGGGAGACGCAGTCCTGCTGAGCATGGTGGGCATCAAGGTGGTCATCATCCATGGCGGAGGACCGGAAATCACCGACATGCTCAAGCGTATCGGGAAGAAGAGCGAATTCGTCGACGGGCTCCGTGTCACGGACAAGGAGAGCGCCGGCATCGTTCAGATGGTGCTGGCCGGAAAAGTGAACAAGGACCTGGTCAACATCCTGCAGAACTGCGGCGGCAAGGCCATTGGCCTGTCCGGCATCGACGGTCACCTCCTGGAGGCAACGGTGAAGGACGAACGGCTGGGCTATGTGGGAGAGATCACCCAGGTGAATATAGATGTCGTCAATGACGTGCTGGAAAAGGGATATATCCCGGTCATTTCCACCGTGGGATGTGACCGCGAGGGCAATGTGTACAACATCAATGCAGATACCGCAGCCGCTCGCATTTCAGGAATGCTGCAGGCTGAAAGCCTGATCATGATGACGGACATCCGGGGCGTCCTGGAGCGTCAGGACGATCCGGACAGCCTGATCCGGAAGATCTATGTGAGCGATGCCCGGCATCTGATGAATCAGGGGATCATCACGGGCGGCATGATCCCGAAGGTGGAATGCTGCATAGAGGCGATCCGGCGCGGGGTGAAGAAGGTGTTCGTGATCGACGGACGCGTGCCTCACTGCACTCTCCTGGAAATCTTCACCGATGAAGGCATGGGCACCATGTTCGTGGGAGGGTGACAGATGACGGTAAAAGAACTGGACGCGGCATATGTCGCGCATACATATAACCGCTTTCCCGTAGAGATCGTCGACGGGAAAGGGAGCCTCGTATATGACGAGGCGGGAAAGGAGTACATCGACCTGGGAACCGGAATCGCCGCCAATATTTTCGGTGTGGCTGACGAGGAATGGGTCGAGGCTGTGAGCCGGCAGCTCAACCGGGTGCAGCATACCTCCAACCTGTACTATCACGAACCCGGGGCAAAACTGGCAGAACTGCTGTGTGACAGGACCGGTATGAAGAAGGTCTTCTTCTGCAATTCCGGGGCTGAGGCCAACGAGTGCGCCATCAAGACGGCTCGCCGCCGGGCATTCCTGAAATACGGGGACGAGAGCCACAGTACGATCATCACGCTGAAAAACAGTTTCCACGGCCGTACGATTACCACGCTGGCAGCCACGGGACAGGATGGCTTCCACACGGATTTCGGCCCGTTCACCTCCGGCTTCGTGTATGCCGACCCGGAGGATACGGAACAGTTGGCACGGCTGGTGAAGGAGAACGGATGCTGCGCCATCATGATGGAACTGATCCAGGGCGAGAGCGGAGTCACGGTCCTGAGCCGGGAGTATGTTGACGCCGTGCTCAGGATCGCCTCAGAAAATGATCTGCTTGTCATTATCGATGAGGTGCAGACCGGCAACGGGCGCACCGGAAAACTGTATGCATGGATGCACTACGGGTTCGTGCCGGACATCATGACCACGGCCAAGGGCCTGGGCGGCGGGCTTCCGATCGGCGCCTGCCTGCTTGGGGAGAAAGTGCAGGATGTACTGACACCGGGGAGCCACGGATCCACCTTCGGAGCCAACCCCGTCTGCTGCGCCGGCGCGGTGAACGTGCTGCAGCGTCTGGATGACGGCCTGCTGGCCGGCGTCGAAGTGCGCGGCGCGTATATCCGGGAGCAGCTGGAAGGCACGCCCGGCGTGAAGAGCGTGACGGGCATGGGCCTTATGATCGGTATCGAGAGTGTGCGGCCGGCCGCTGAGGTGGCCGCTGCCTGCATCGGCAGGGGCGTTCTGGTGCTGACGGCCAAGACGAAAGTGAGGCTCCTTCCCGCTCTGAATATCCCCATGAAACTGCTCGCAGAAGCGATCGACGTTCTGAAGGAGGAACTGGCGAAATGAAACATCTGCTGAAACTGAAGGACCTGACGAAAAACGAGATCAACGAGGTGCTGAACCTTGCTGATCAGCTGAAGTTCGAACGGAAGAACGGCATCGCCCACCCGCTGCTGGCTGGCAAGACGCTGGGCATGATCTTCCAGAAATCCTCCACGAGGACGAGAGTCTCCTTTGAGACGGGCATGTATCAGCTGGGCGGAAGCGCGCTGTTCCTGTCCAACCGCGATCTGCAGATCGGGCGGGGAGAGCCTGTGATGGATACCGCCCGGGTGCTGTCCCGCTATCTGGACGGCATCATGATCCGGACCTTTGCACAGCAGGAGGTGGAGGACCTGGCGCGTTACGGGAGCATTCCCGTGATCAACGGCCTGACGGACTACTGCCATCCCTGTCAGGTGCTGGCGGACCTGATGACCATCCGCGAACTCAAGGGCGGTTTTGAAGGGCTGAAACTGGCATTTATCGGCGACGGCAACAACATGGCCAACAGCCTGATCGCCGGCGGCATCACGATGGGCATGACCGTTGCGGTGGGCTGCCCCGAGAGCCATCAGCCCGATCCCGAACTGATGAAGTGGGCCGCAGAAAGCGGAAGATTCATCTGCTGCCCGGATATCTATGAGGCCGCACGGGACGCTGACGTCGTCTACACCGACGTGTGGGCTTCCATGGGGCAGGAGCAGGAGGCGAAGGAACGGGCTGCCGTCTTCGCCGGCTACTGCGTGGACGACCGCCTGATGCAGGTCGCAAAGAAGGACGCCATGGTCCAGCACTGCCTGCCCGCACACCGGGGAGAGGAGATCACCGCTGAGGTGTTCGAGAGCCATGCGGACGAGATCTTCGAGGAGGCGGAGAACCGCCTGCACGCCCAGAAGGCCGTCATGGTCAAGTGCATGGGATAAGAGAAACAGACAAAAAAAGCCCTGACGGTAAATCGTCAGGGCTTTTTGCTGTCATAGAAGTCAGAAGAGATCGTCCTCCGTGATCTCCGGATCGGCAGGTTCCGCGGGACGCGGCACCTGAGTTCTGACACGCCGGCGCCTCCGGCGGATGCAGGCGGTGTAGAAACAGAGCACACAGCAGGAGAGGAGCAGACCGCCGATGATATCCGTCACCCAGTGGACGCCGGACAGAAGGCGTGTCGCTATCATGGCGACGATCAGGATCCCGCTGATCCAGCAGGCGGCTGTACGCAGTCCGCGTGAGCCGAAGATGCTCCCGAAGCGTCCGGCGATGGCCATGCCGAACACAGAGAAGACCAGCACGGTGTGGGAGGAAGGATAGGAGGCGGCGAGTTCACCGTCCTCCAGTACCGGACGGTAGTTGATCACGACGTACTCAAACAGTACGTACAGAAGGACGACGACCGCAAAGAAAACGTACATCCAAAGCAGTTCCCGGTCCACCCTGGCCAGACTGCGACGGCTGATCCACTGGACGAGGCCGACCACGCACAGGAGCGCGGCGACGAGCAGGGAGAGATATCCCAGCCACTCGCTGACGGTATAGCACAGGTCATTGGTCCCGATCAGATCCCGGGCAAACCCGTTGACGGTGGAGAGCCCCACAAGGGAGCCTTCCGGCCCGATGCCCTGGACATCGATCTGGCTGATGACGAAAGTGAAAGCGATGAACAGCAGCAGGAGAATGATGCCGGCGCCAAGCGCGCGGCTGCTTTTTTTTGTTTTCATATGATACCTGCCTTTCATGGGCGCCGGGCGGCGCCGCGGAATGAATGACATCTCATTATACTATATCATGCGCCTTTTGAAAAGAGGAGAAGGTCAGCGGCGCTGGCTCACCGAGGAAAGCGCCTTGAGCCTGGCCAGCAGGCGGCCTTCAGACAGGTCCGTGCGGTCAATGATATCCATGCCGAGTTCCATGGCGCGCCGTCGGGTGACGGCTCTGCATGGATAGGTGGTGACGACAGCTGCGGCGGCCATCTGTCCGCCGAAGCGGTCACGCAGGACGGCCAGCTCATTCACGGCTTCGGTCTTCACGGGGCAGGCCTTGCAGGAGAGAAGTACCGGCTTGATGCCTCTGACGGCCATCACGTCGATCTCGTTGGTGACGGCGTCTCTGGGGGGCAGGCCGTCCCAGTTCACGACGGTGCTGACGCGCAGATCGCCGAACAGGCCGGACCGGCGGCATACGTCCCACATGTAGAGTTCAAGGAAACTGCCCACATCCCGCAGCCAGAAGCGGACGGCGGCGTCAAAGAAGCGAAAGCGCACGAAGTTGCCTTCCTCCATCTCCAGATCGAGAAGGAAACCGAGGTCGGCCAGACGGGTCAGCAGGGCGGGGTCCGCCGTCAGCCGGTGGCCCTGTGGGCCTCTGACCTGCCATTCGCCGGAAGCCTCCATCGTGACGGTGCCGTCTTTATCCGGCGCGGAGATCTGCTGGAAGTAACTCACGGCATCTGTCCATCCGCGACGGAAGTCGTCGCATATGCCATAGAAGCCGGGGAACTGGTCCTGATGCGACAGCAGGGCGTCCGCCTGGTCTCGCCCTTCCTGGATATCCGCTCCTGCCATCAGGAACACGTCGCTGACGGAATAGGTCAGATCGAGAGGCTGCCTCTCGATGAAGCCGGCGTTCCGTATGTTATAGAAGCGGCTGCTGCGGCGGCTGAAGGTGAACACGGGGAGAGGTTCTTCTGCACAGAAAAGGCCGCAGGCAAACAGAACGGCATCTGAGCCTCCCGTTATGTCAAGAGCGCAGTCCTCATAATCGGATGTCACACGGCGCAGGGTGTTGATTACAGGACTGACAGCCATCAGATCCGTCTTTACGAATACTACCTTTGTAGAAAGACCGCGGCGAAGGAAATACCTGCGGTAGGAATCATGCAGGGCTTTGTCCGCAGCAACGGCATCCGCACAGAGAAAAACGGTAGTCTCAGGGCGGAAGGTATCCGTGGCCAGGACGTTTTCCATGGGGCGGTCGTCAAATATCTCCAGAAGTGTTTTCATCCATCTCACCCAGTTCAGTATAGCATGACGGTCAAGCCGGCGGCCTGACGGAAAAAGAGAGCTCCCCCGCCGAGGCGGGGGAGCGTCGGATACGGAAATCAGTCGCGGCCGTCCTGCAGGACGCCACAGCCGAAGTGGTCGCAGCGCAGGCAACGGTTGGCCTCCTGCATAGCCTCTTCATAGGTGTAGGCATTCTCAACGTGATCGAAATCGCAGCGGCGGATATAAGCGGGACGTTCCGTGATGTTGGCACGGCCACACGGACGCCGGTCGTTCTCCTTCGCTGGAGGTGCGGACACTTCACAGGGGATCTTGTGATGATATCCCAGGTATTCGTCGATGTTGTGGGCAGCCACCTTTCCCGCGGCGATGGCGCGGATGGCAGTGGCAGGGCCAGTGGCGCAGTCGCCGCCGACGAAGACGCCAGGGAGCTCTTTCACTGCCGTGTCGAGGCCGGCCTGGAAGACATTCCTCTTCGCAGGCATACCGTAGTCCTCAAAAGGTTTGCTGACGATGTCCTGTCCAACGGCGATAAGGATGACCTCGCAGGGGATCCTGTTGGCAGGCTTGTTTGCATCGATCGGACTGGGACGTCCGGCGGAGTCATAGACGCTGATCATCTGCGGCTGTGTGATCAGGGCGCTGCAGCAGCCGTTCTCATCCGCCTCAATGGCCTTTGGCGCTTCAAGCGTGATCAGTTCGATGCCTTCGGTGACGGCAGACTCGATCTCGCTGGCCAGGGCCGTCATATCGTCCTGACGGCGGCGGTACACGATACGCACGGCCTCCGCACCGCAGCGGAGCGCGCTGCGTGCGGCGTCCATAGCCACGTTGCCGCCCCCGATCACAACTACCGTTTTTCCTGAGTAGTCGGGGATGTCGCCGTTGCCTATGCGGTCGAGCATTTCAACAGCGGATTCCACGTTTTTCGCGTCCGCATTGTCCAGACGCAGTTTTTTGCCGGCCTGAGCGCCGATAGCAACGAACATCGCGTCACAGCCGGCGCGGACATCTTCGATGGAGATGTCCTTTCCGACGGACACGCCGTAGCGGATCTCAATGTCTCCGGCCGCAAGGATCGCACGGATGTCTTCATCCAGACGGTCCTTCGGAAAGCGATAGTTGGGGATGCCGTAGCGGAGCATGCCGCCGCCGGCTTTCTGGCGTTCATAGACGATGACCTTGTGACCCATCTGTGCCAGAAAATACGCGCAGGTCAATCCGGCAGGGCCAGCACCGATCACCGCGACGGTCTTCCCGGTAGGAACACCGGGCGCAGGAACAGGAACAGTGTCAGCAGCCACCTGATCCACCGCGTATTTCTTCAGGCCGCGGATATTCAGCGGGGAATCGATCAGGCTCCTGCGGCAGCGCTCTTCGCAGGGATGTTCGCAGATCATGGCACAGGCGGTGGGAAGGGGATTGTCCTTCCGGATCATATTCACGGCACCGGCGTAGTCCTCCTGTCCGATCAGCGCGATGTAGGCAGGGATATCCACATGGGCGGGGCACAGATTGATGCAGGGAACTTTCTGTCCGACGGATTCAGCACACAGGCCGGTGGCGATATGGCTTTCGTATTCCTCGCGGAAGGCATCCATGCCGTTGAGGACTTCAATGGCCGCCTGATAGCCGATGGCACAGTCCGCCGTGTCGCGGATCATCTCAGCCAGTGCACGCATCTTTGCCACCGTTTTCTCAGTGGCCTTGCCTGTGATGACTTTTTTCAGCAGAGAGGCCAGCTGGGGCAGTCCGTCCCGGCAGGGGACACACTTGCCGCAGGTCTGGCTGACAGAGGCCTGAAGCAGGGCCTGCTGCACCACAAGAGGACAGGTGCCCGGCGGATACGCGCCGGCCTTGCGCTGGAAGGTCTCCAGGAAACCTCCGATCTTGGGATCATAACCTTTCGGGTCGTTCAGATAGATAGTACTCATGGCATCCTCCTGACCGGGAAACCGGGATAAACATCATAAAACATACCCCGGCCTGTCAGGACCGGGGTATCGAAAAGGCTTATCTAATTATAAGGGAGAAAACGGCGGATTGTAAAGAGTTAAATCAGACCGTTCTGCACCTTGCAGGCCTTGATCAGGTTCTTGGCCAGAAGAGCGGAGGTGATGGCGCCGACGCCGGGAACCGGAGTCTTCCAGCTGGCCTTGGCCTCCACGTCATCGGAGCAGCAGCCCAGGGTGACGATCTTCTGCTTGCCGGTCTTCTCGTTGATCACGGGCTGGCCGTTCTCGTCGAATGCCTTCTCGCGGATGACAGCGGCGTCGATGACGACGGCGCCTTCCTTGATCATGTCGGCGGTCACAGAGTTTTTGAAGGGCACGGCGCAGATGACCACGTCGGCCTGGGTGGTGTAGTCGTTCTTCACTTCGCCGTGGGTCAGGTGGTGCACGATGGACACGGTGGCGAAACGGTTGGTCAGCATCATGGCCACCGGCTTGCCGATGACGTTGGAGTTGTTGATGATGCAGACGTCAAGACCGCAGCACACATCATCCTCCTGGCCGGGCTTGGCCAGAGGCAGGGGCACGTACTTGGGACGGACGGCCGCCTTGATCTCTTCGGCGTAGTAGTCGATGACTTCCACGATAGCGCTGGCGGTGCAGGGATACAGGCCGGTGGGATCGTTGATGACCAGTTTGCCCATATTGGAGGGATTGGTGGAGTCCACGTCCTTCTCGGGGCTCAGGTTCTTGGCAATGGCCTCGTTCTCGTCGATGTTGTCCAGAGGACGGAAAGGCAGGATGCCGTGAATAGCGGGATCGGCGTTCACCTTGCGGAACAGCTCAATGTACTCCTCCTGGGAGACATCGGCGGGTAGCGCGAACACTTCCACCTCGATGCCGGCTTCTTCCATGGTCTTCGTGGCGCCCTTCTCATAGGAAAGGTCGGGGCCCTTTTCGCCCACGCGGATGATACCCAGTTTGGGGACGATGCCCTTTGCCTTCAGCTCGTCGGCCGCGGCTTTGCATTCGTCCTTGATGGCCTGAGCCACCACCTTGCAGTCTAATACGTTTGCCATAGTGAATCACTCCTCAACTTTCAGTGACGCGGCCACCGCCAGATAGATCTGTTCGGCCTTGCCGCCGTATTCTTTCAGCATATCATTGGCCCGGGCGTCCAGACGGGCAGCCGCGGACCGATCCTTAAGGGATTTCGTGTTGATGAACACGTTCAGGCTGGCGCCCTCCAGCGCAGCCTTGCAGAACAGGGCTCCCACTCCGGCGTCGCTGACGGCGAGGCGGCTGCCTTTTTCCGCGAACACTGCGATGGCGTCAATGGCCTCGCAGCATTTTTCCATGATCTGAAGAGGCACATCGCAGGCCTTTACGCCCTCCTCCTCCAGAACGGCAGCCTTACGGGCTTTCTGTTCCTCGGTCTCAGCAGGAAGGGAGTAGGCGGCAGCCAGCGGGGCAAAGCCCTCGGCATCCTTGTCAATCAGGGTCAGAAGGTCGCTCTGGATCCCGAGGCATTTCGCCTGCAGTTCCTTCAGCTCCTCCTCTACGGGGATGAATTTTTTCTTGCCGATCGTCAGGCTGGCGACCATCCCGCCCAGAGCCGTTCCGACGGCTCCGACCAGAGCGCTGGCACCGCCGCCTCCCGGGACAGGGGCTTTGGAAGCCAGTTCGGCGTTGAATTCTGCCAGATTTTTATCCTGAAAACTCATTCGTTCCACCTCATAAGAGAAAAGCCGGGCTTTCGGGAAGCCCGGCTTTCAGTACTAGAATCAGAACAGGCCGGAGATCTTGCCAGTGGCGTCCACGTCGATCTTCTCGGCAGAGGGCACTTTGGGCAGACCGGGCATGGTCATGATATCACCCGTGAGGGCTACCAGGAAGCCGGCACCGGCGGAGACCTTTACGTTCCGAACGGTGACGTCGAAGTCCTTGGGAGCGCCCTTGAGGTTCTGGTCGTCGCTGAAGCTGTACTGGGTCTTGGCTACGCAGATGGGCAGCTTGTCGAACCCGAGAGCGGTCAGCTGGGCGATCTGCTTCTTGGCGTTGGCGGTGTACATCACGCTTCTGCCATGATAGATCTTGGTGACGATGGCTTCCAGTTTCTCCTCGATGGTGGCATCCAGATCGTAGGTGAAGGAGAAGTCATTGGGCTGCTCGCACAGACGGACGACTTCCTCAGCCAGGGCGATGCCGCCCTCGCCGCCCTTGGCCCACACTTCACTCAGGGCCACGTTCACGCCGTACTCCTTGCACTTGGCCTCGACCAGATCGAGTTCGGCCTTGGTGTCGGTGGGGAAGGCATTGATGGCGACCACGCAGGGAAGCTTGAAGACCTTGGTCACGTTCTCCACATGCTGCAGCAGGTTGGGCAGACCGGCCTCCAGAGCGGCCAGGTTCTCCTCGTTCAGCTCGGCCTTGGGCACGCCGCCGTGGTTCTTCAGGGCGCGCACGGTGGCGACGATGACGACGGCACTGGGCTTGAATCCGGCCTTGCGGCACTTGATGTCAAGGAACTTCTCAGCGCCGAGGTCGGCACCGAAGCCGGCTTCGGTAACGGCATAGTCACCCAGCATGAGGGCCATCTTGGTAGCCATCACGGAGTTGCAGCCGTGGGCGATGTTGGCGAAAGGACCGCCGTGCACGAACGCGGGGGTGTGCTCCAGCGTCTGCACGAGGTTGGGCTTCAGGGCATCCTTCAGCAGGGCGGCGACAGCGCCTTCGGCCTTCAGGTCGCCGGCGGTCACGGGCTTTTCGTCATAGGTGTAGCCGACGACGATACGGGCCACTCTCTGCTTCAGGTCGGTGATGTCACTGCTCAGGCACAGGATAGCCATGATCTCGGAGGCAACGGTGATATCGTAGCCATCCTCGCGGGGCGTGCCGTTGACGCGGCCGCCCAGGCCGTCCGTGACGAAGCGGAGCTGACGGTCGTTCATATCCACGCAGCGTCTCCAGGTGATGCGGCGGGGATCGATGTTCAGAGCGTTGCCCTGATAGATGTGGTTGTCGAGCATGGCAGCGATCAGGTTGTTGGCAGCACCGATGGCGTGCATGTCACCGGTGAAGTGGAGGTTGATGTCCTCCATAGGAACGACCTGAGCGTATCCGCCGCCGGCCGCGCCGCCCTTGACGCCGAACACGGGGCCGAGGGAGGGCTCACGCAGAGCAACGACGACGTTCTTGCCGATCTTCCGGAGACCGTCGGCCAGACCAACGGTCGTGGTGGTCTTGCCCTCACCGGCGGGGGTGGGGTTGATGGCGGTCACGAGGATCAGCTTGCCGTACTCTCTGGGTTTGTCGGTCAGAAGGTTGTAGTCGATCTTTGCTTTGTACTTGCCGTACTGCTCGATGTACTCGTCCGGGATGCCTACCTGCTCAGCAATCTGAGTGATCGGCAGCATTTCGGATTCCTGGGCGATCTCAATGTCAGATTTGAATCCCATTTATCTTTACTCCTAACTGCTTACTTCTAGCTTTCGACTGATCAGTCGATGTAGTCCATGATGTGGGACATCTTGAGGATCTGGTTGACCTTCTCGAACTTGTTGAGAGCATACAGGTGGATACCCTGGATACCGCTGACTCTGTACTCGTCGATCAGGTTGCAGGTGTACTCCATGCCGGCCTTCTCGAAGTCGGCCTTCTTCTGGGCAATGGATTCCTCGGACTCGTTGGGAGCGAAGGGGTTGGGGAAGATCCAGTGGTTGGAGATGATGGAGGACAGCTCTCTGGGCATGACGCAGCCGTTACGGGACAGAGCCATGTTGATGGTGGAATCGATGGACAGAACGGGCATGATTCCCACATCGACGGGCATGGTCACGCCGGCCTTGCGGATGGCATCCATCCACCAGTGGAACTGATCCATATCCCAGCACAGCTGGGTCATGATGTAATCGGCACCCTCATCCTGCTTCTGCTTGAGGTAGGAGATGTCGGAAGACAGGCTGCGGCAGGCAATGTGGCCCTCGGGGGAACCGGCAACGGCGATGGTGAACTTGTCGCCGAACTCCTGACGGATGAACTTGACCAGCTCGGTGGCGTAGTGAAGATCGCCGCCCGTGCCCTTCCAGCCGAAAGGCAGGTCGCCGCGCAGGGCGAGGATGTGATCGATGCCGTTGTCCAGATAGGTCTGGAGCTGGTCGCGGATGCCTTCCTTGGTGTTGCCGATGCAGGTGAAGTGGGTCACGGGGATCGCCTTGGTGTTCTCCTTGACGTGCTTCAGAACCTCGAGGTTCAGGCCGACGTTGCTGCCGCCGGCGCCGTAGGTGCAGGAGATGTAATCGGGATCCAGCGTGTTCAGCTGCTCCAGAACGCCGCCCTCACCGCAGAGCTTTTCCATGCCCTTCTCGGTCTTCGGGGGGAAGACTTCGAAGGAGAAAGCCATACGCTTTTTCATGATATCTACTACATTCATGGGTGATCTTCCTTTCCAAATATTGTACTCTTTAATTTTGGCTGCTTTCTGATTGAACAGCTGCTGTGCCTGCGCAATGCCGGACCAGTGCAGACTGTTCTATGGTCATTATACCGATGCCAAAAATGACTGTCAATTCCATGTTTTTGTAGAATTGTGGCTAAAATTTGTATTCTCCGTCGAGGCTTACCCGAAAGAAGGTATGAACCTGAAGAAAGCAGGAAAAAAGGGGAAGAAAAGAGGAAGAAAAATGAAGCGCCGGAGAGTACGGATTCCTGTTGCAGGGCGTGAAAAACCTGCGGCCGGCGGATGATGTCCGCGGGGCCGCAGGTCATGAGGCGGGATATGCGGTCCGTCCGCCGCGTCAGGCATTCCGTCCGGCGGCGAAGGCTGCGCGGTTCAGATCCAGGAACCGGGGAGGAACGACGGCTTCCAAAGCAGCCAGCCAGTCCGCCTCCGGGATCTCAGGGAAAAGGGCGGAGAGCCTGCCCATCAGCACCATGTTGACGGCCTTGGAGGAGCCTGCCTCCACGGCCATGGCAAGATAGTCACCGGCCTCCACGTCGGCTCCGGCTGCGCGCATCTTCTCTACCAGCCTGTCGGGGTAGACGGCTGCGCCGGTGATCACCGGCATGGGTTCGATCTTCTGCAGGTTCGTGACGATCTTCCCGCCGGGCTTCAGATACTCAAGCCAGCGGGCAGCTTCCAGCTGCTCAAAGGAGAGGATCACGTCGGCCTCGCCACGGTCGATGACGGGGGAGCAGACTCTGTCGCCGAAGCGGACATAGGTGACGACGCTGCCTCCCCGCTGGCTCATGCCGTGGACTTCGGATACCTTGACGTCGAAGCCCTGATCCAGGAGGACGCGGCCCAGCATCTTGCTGGCAAGCAGGGTGCCCTGCCCGCCGACGCCAACGATCATGATATTCGTGCATGCCATACGATCGTCTCCTCTCATTCCGCCAGTGCGCCGAAGCGGCACATCTGGGTGCAGACCCCGCAGCCGATGCACTGCGTGGGATCGATGCGGGCTTTTTTATTCTGGACGGAGATGGCAGGGCAGCCGATCTTCATACAGGACCGGCAGCCGACGCACTTGTCCTCATCCACCGACAGCGGCGGCTTGTGCACCGTGCCTTTGATCATGACGCATGGCCTGCGGCTGATGATGACCGAAGGCTCCTCTGCGGCCAGTTCCTCCGTAAGAGCCTCATCCGCGGCGGCCAGATCGTAGGGATCCACCACGCGCACGCGGCGGAAGCCTACAGCATGGCACAGGGCTTCCAGGTCCACCTTGCCGGCCGGGTCGCCCCGCAGATTTTTCCCGGTGGTGGGGTTCTGCTGATGACCGGTCATTCCAGTGATGGAGTTGTCCAGAATGATCACGGTGGAATTGGTCATGTTGTACGCGATGTCTATGATTCCGGTGATGCCGGAATGGATGAAGGTGGAGTCACCGATCACGCCCACGCTGTGCCGCTCGGCCTCGGGACCGATCACTTTGTTGAAACCGTGCAGACCGGAGCAGGAGGCCCCCATGCACACGTTCAGATCCATGGAGTTCAGCGGGGCCAGTGCTCCCAGCGTGTAGCACCCGATGTCGCCGTAGACCATACAGTCGTGCTTCTTGAGCGTATAGAACATGCCCCGGTGCGGGCAGCCGGCGCACATCACCGGCGGGCGCGCGGGGATGGGGTCTTCGATCGAGACGGAAGAAGGGACGGACAGACCCAGGCAGGAACGCACCAGATTCTGGGAGAATTCACCGCAGACGGGAAACAGGGACTTGCCCTCGACGGCGATGCCGAGCCGGCGGCAGTGTTCCTCAAGTACCGGATCGAGTTCTTCGAGCACGATCACCCGGTCGACGGAGGCGGCGAAATCCAGGAACAGCTTCTCAGCAAGCGGAAACACCAGACCAATCTTCAGATAGCTTGCTCTGTCCCCGAACACTTCGCGGGCATACTGGTAGGAGGTGGAGTCGCAGATGACGCCGATTTCCCGGCCGCCTGCTTCGATCCGGTTGAAGGGACAGGTCTCCGCCCAGGCGATAAGATCCTTCGTCCTTTTCTCTACGCGGACATGGGCATTACGGGAGTTGGCAGTCATCATGACCTTGGTCGGGTCCTTGACATAGGGGACGAGGGGGACTTCCTCTCTCCTGCCGGGCTCCACAACGCTCTGGGAATGGGCCACGCGCGTACACATTTTCAGGAATACGGGCGTGTTGAATTCTTCCGAGATCTCAAATGCCGCTTTTGCAAAGGCAACGGCTTCGGCGGAGTCGGAGGGTTCCAGCATGGGGACCTTGGCGGCTTTGGCATAATGCCTTGAGTCCTGTTCATTCTGGGAGGAATGCATGCCTGGGTCGTCTGCGACGCAGATCACCAGACCGGCGTTCAGTCCCTGATAGGAGATGGAAAACAGCGGATCCGCTGCAACGTTCAGGCCGACATGCTTCATGGCGCAGGCCGCGCGGGCGCCGCCCAGGCTCGCTCCGTGAGCGGCTTCGAGGGCCACCTTCTCATTGGGAGCCCATTCGCAGTAGATCTCGTCGTACAGCGCCGCCTCTTCGGTGATTTCCGTGCTGGGGGTACCCGGATAGCTGGAGATGAAACGGCAGCCGGCCTCATACAGGCCGCGTGCGACGGCTTTGTTGCCGAGCATCAGTTCTTTCATGCGGGTACCTCCTCAGATGCCGTTCTCTTTTGCCACGAGGTTCTCGGCGCCGAGCAGCCTGCGCAGCTTCGGCTTCTCGATCTTTCCGGTGGCGTTGCGGGGAATATCCATGAAGATGATCTCCCGCGGGCGCTTGTAGCGGGGCAGATCCATGCAGAAGTCGTTGATCTCCTGCTCCGTGCAGGTCATGCCCTCCTTGATCTCCACCACGGCGGCGGGCTTTTCGCCGGTGCGCGGGTCAGGCAGACCGATCACCGCCACGTCCTTGATCTTGTTGAGATTGCGGAGGAAGTCCTCTATCTGTACGGGATAGATATTCTCGCCGCCGGAGACGATCACGTCCTTCTTACGGTCGACCAGGTAGATGAAGCCCTCCTCATCCTGCATGGCCATGTCCCCGGTGAACAGCCAGCCGTCCTTCAGCACTTCAGCGGTGGCCTCAGGGTTGTTGTAATAGCAGGTCATGACGCCGGGACCCTTGACGCACAGCTCGCCCACGCTGCCCTGCGCGACGGGTTCGCCGGCCTCGTCGACGATCTTGCAGGACCAGCGGTAACCGGGGACGCCGATAGCGCCGACCTTGCGGATGTTCTCCATGCCCAGATGCACGCAGCCCGGGCCGGTGGATTCGGACAGGCCGTAGTTGGTGTCGTAGTCGTGATTTGGGAAGTACTGCTTCCACCGCCGTACAAGAGAGGGAGGCACGGGCTGTGCGCCGATATGCATCAGACGCCACTGATCCAGATGGTAATCCTCCAGCCGGATGTCGCCGCGGTCCAGAGCGTCCAGGATATCCTGGGCCCAGGGGACCAGCAGCCATACGATCGTGCACCGTTCCTCGGAGACGGCACGGAGGATAGTATCGGGCGAGGTGCCCTTCAGCAGGACGGCCCGGGACCCGGCGATCAGGCTCCCCATCCAGTGGAACTTGGCGCCGGTGTGGTACAGAGGCGGGATACAGAGGAAAACATCGTTCCGGCCCGTGGCGTGGTGTTTCTGCTCCATCTCCGCCGCCTGGATCAGGCTGCGGTGCTTATGCAGGATGGCTTTCGGAAAGCCGGTGGTGCCGGAGGAGAAGTAGATGGCGCCTTCGTCATCCTCGGTCAGTCGGATACCGGGGGAACGGCTGGAGCAGTCCTCCACCAGCTCACGGTAGCTTTCGGCGAAAGGCGGGCATCCGTCACCGAAGTAGATCAGCATGCGGCCTTTCATGAGACGCTCGGCGTTGCGCTCGATACGCCCGATGAAGGCGGCGTCAAAGATCAGGCAGACGGTGTCCGCCAGTTCGGCGCAGTAGAGGATCTCGCTCGCGTCATATCTGAAATTGAAAGGAACGGCGACAGCCCCGGTCTTCAGTACACCGAAGTAGATGGGCAGCCATTCCAGGCAGTTGTACATGAGGATGGCGACTTTGTCGCCTTTTTTGATGCCGCGGCTGAGCAGCATGTTGGCGAAGCGGTTGGCCTTCTCGTCAAAGACGCTCCAGGTGATCTCCCTGCGGTACGGTGCGTACCGGGTGGGCTCGATCAGGCTGAATTCCTTCCAGGACAGCCGGCGGCTGTCGGGTTCCTCGGGGTTGAGCTCTACGAGAGCCACCTCATCGGGATAGAGCGCGGCATTGCGCTCCAGCAGGTCTGTCACTACCATTTCCTGTGTTCTCCGTTTCCTTCGGCCGCATCTTGGCCGGATAATGCACCACATTATATCCCCTTGTCCGGGTTTTGTCCACACAATTCTTCAGCGCTTTACACCGCTGAAGAATCGCGGCGGAAAAGGTCCCGGGGCGGATGCCCCGGGACCGGTATGCCGAGGGATGATCTCACTGCTGCGGAGCGCCGCTTTTCTTGTCACCGCCGGAGCCGCCGTGGTGCCTGCGCCGGAAGTTCCGGTTCTTGACCGGCTTCGCACCTGCCTGACGGGCGGTGTCGGATCCGGGCTCCTGTCCGGCGTTCTTCGGACGCTGCTCCTTTGCTCCTTCGCGGGGGGCGCCGCCTTTGGAGCGGTGACGGTTCTGATGGTTTTTCTGAGCGTGGGGGTGGTTCTTGCCGGCGACCGCCTCGGGCGCCGCTTTTGCGGCGGCTTCTCCGGCGGCTTCGGGACGGCTGCCGCCCTGGCCTGCGCCGCGGCGGTTCCTGTTCCGGTTCCTGCGGTTTTTCCCCTGGGAGGGTTTCTCCGGCCGCGGTTCTTCGGGCACGGGCTGTTCGGGCACGGTCCCGTCGGCGAAGACAAAGGGATC
>JAEEGL013194460.1_pt1 | contig 20707 bp, 20 predicted proteins | sample 9134231 | NCBI WGS metagenome assembly JAEEGL01 (sample SAMN16246548, study PRJNA631951) | gut metagenome | biome: gut microbiome; feature: rumen; material: fiber-attached | host: Bos | place: Iran: Karaj | collected 2018-10
GAGAAACTGAAAAAAGACGGATATCACCGTGGTGATGAAATAGACAAAAACTACAACACTGACAACATAACTGGTATCTTCAACATCACTCCTCAAGCAATACTGGAAGAAAATCCTAATCTTGAACTCTTCTACGTAAAAGACGGATATCACTGCTTTATGATGTATAAGGGAGAGATATACAGATATGATACCTTTGGCGGATATCATCATAGACTCGTGCTTTGGGACTACGATGGAAACGGTGTTAAAGATCTGGTTTCATATTGTTCATACGGTTCCGGTGTCTCATATCTCTCAGTCGGAATAACTGATCTGACGACCATGAAAGCACAGCAAGTCATCACAAGAGGCGTGTTGTGGGAACCAGGATTTAGCTTTGCTTTTGACGGTGAAAATATATACATAGACGGGAAAAAATTGGACGAGCCCCGAAAAATGAACCACCGTGTTTCATTTCGGGGCTCTGTCCGTTATATAATGTAGGCTTTTCAAAAAATGAAATGAGACAGCAGATACGAAAAGTGCCAAAAATCGATCAGGAAAAGGTTTTTGCACTCACTTCCGTACCGGGCTGTCTCATTTTTCAAAATACCATTTTTGAATTTTTCGGTCGGGATATTATCAGAAAAATCAGGATTAACAAGCCAAAAAAAGAAAGGCATCGCAAACTGTTTTTTGGTGCCACATGCTTGATTATTAAACAGATTTGAGGTATAATAAATATTGCTTAGAATTGCTATCCAACAAGCGGAAGCTGATAATTCTATAATGGTATTCGAGGAGAAAAAACAATGCTTAAAAACATACCGCCGGTGATATCGCCGGAACTTCTGAAGGTCCTGGCCGAAATGGGCCACGGAGACGAGATAGTGATAGGCGACGGGAATTTCCCGTCGGAATCGGTTAACGCCCGCACTATTCGCGCGGACGGACACGGCGTTGCCGAGATGCTCGATGCGATTCTCACGCTGATACCTCTTGACACTTACGTGCAGGATAATCTGATTCTTATGGCCGTCACCCCCGGAGAGGATGTTGACACTCCGATATGGGAGGTATACAGGAAGATTGCCGAAAAACATGAGGGCAGAAACGCCGGATTTGCCGAAATAGGGCGGTTCGATTTCTATGACCGCGCGAGAAGGGCGTATGCTGTTGTCGCAACGGGGGAGCGCGCGCTGTATGCGAATATAATAGTGAAAAAAGGGGTTGTCAAATGACCGTCATAAACGGAATAGCGCTTTACGGCGACGGTATTCATGACGATACACAGGCGCTTCAGCAACTTATCGACCTGTCCGAGGGCGGGAAACTGTCGCTTCCTAAACCCGAAAAATGCTATCTGATTTCCGAAACGCTCGTTATGCCGTCTGATACGGCGCTGGAACTGCCGGACGACGCCGTCGTGCGCCTTGCGGACGGTTCAAACTGTATGATGCTTCGGAACAGAATGAAAAAAGATCCCGCCCGGCGGCTCGGCGAGGTTTCGTCTTTTGCCACGTATATTGACGTTTTTTCGCCTTCCGATCCGCAGAAAAACATCTCCGTGCGCGGCGGGATCTGGGACTGCAACAACATGAATCAGAGACAGAATCCGCTCATCGTCGGGGTTACTCAGGGAGACGAGTTCACCGGGCACGGGATGCTGTTTTACAACGTCAGCGGTCTGACGCTTTCGAACGTCACGATAAAGGATCCGACGAACTTCGGCATCGGTCTCGACTCCGTAACCGATTTTGAAGTTTCCGGCATTACTTTTGACTACAACCTCGGAAATCCGATGACGATCTGCATGGACGGCGTTCATCTTTACGGCAACTGCCGCCGCGGAACGGTCAGGAATCTTCACGGTACGGTTTACGACGATCTCGTCGCCCTCAATTCGGACGAGGGCTCCGGCGGGCCGATCGAGGACGTCGAAGTCGACGGACTGTACGCCGAAAACTGCCACAGCGCGATAAGGATCCTCGGATGTTTCTTCCCGGTCAGGAACGTCCGCATCTCAAACGTCCACGGCACGTATTACCAGTACTGCATAGGCATCACAAAGTTCTATGACGGCAAGACGGTCGCCGCGGCGGAGAACATAACCGTCGAAAACGTGTTCGCTTCCAAAGCCGAACGGACGGTATATCCGCATCCCGACAGCTACGTTTATCCGTTTTTCTACATAGAGGCGGAAACGAAAGTCAGAAATCTCACGGTCAGAAATCTTCTCCGGGAAGAATACGTTAATCCCGTCGAGACGTTTTTCATCGGTAACTCGGCAAAGGTCAGCGGCCTGACGCTCGAAAACGTGAAAACCGTGAATCACACCGGAAAACAGATGCCGCTTTTCGTCATCTACGGTTCGGTATCTGACGCGAAATTCGGAAACGTCGAAACCGTGTCACCAATTTAACATTTTCTCACTTAATCCGGGCAGAAAAAATGCTTCATGAGATAAACGCTGCGGAACTGCTTTATTACGCCTTTCTGAAATATAAAAACACTTACAGCAACCATTTGAGAACTCAAATGATATCTGACATTAAAACATGCGTTAAAATCATTGATTTCATTGATGGAATCCGAAAGCCTGATTTAGACTGGATTAATGATATTTGCAAATTGATGTCCGGTTTATCCCATTATTCGGGGATCGGTTTGTCATGCGATTGCGCAATTATTGTTGATTATCGAGATGACAGAGTAACAAAAGATATAAGATCTGTCTTGAAAAAGATCACCTTGTTAGCCGTCTGCCCGTGGTATCGTAAAAACGAAACACGGATAAAAAACATGTTCCGGATGATTCACAATATGCCTCGGGTTTTGATTGAATCTTTAGCATACGAGCAAGGGAATGTGCTCTTTCATATGTCGTATGAGGAAGCCTGTGTATCGCGCCACGGAACGCCATCATGCTGATTAAGGGGGCATGTCATTTGAGTACAACGTTTACTTTCGTCAGAATTTTATTATTCCGATAGTACTCATAGTATTTTGCTTAATTATTTTTGTGTCGATTATGTTTTTAACTTTTTAAAAAAATGTAAAAACCTGACTTTAAAAGAATTGATTAAATACATCGTCGGCCTGCTTGTTTCAATTACATTGATATCTGTCAACCTCATTCCGCTGATTCGTGGTGGTATTTTTCTGATAGCCGAAAAAGAAGAAGATGCAATTAAAATTGAAGGTGTTATAGAAGAATTGCATGAGCTTTCATCGTTTGGCGGATATAAGTATAATTTCGAACAGAACAATGGAGAATCGATCGTATTAAATGGAGTCAAATACTATTTAATGACATATGATAAACTTCAGGTTGGGGACAATGTCTTAATAAGAGTGCTTCCCAAAAGCAGGCTGATTCTAGAGATCCGGAGACAGTAAGAAAAAGCGGATATTTTGATTGTTCCAAAGAGAATTTTATGAACAAATCCGAATTACAAAAACCAATAAAGGATATCATTCGCAAGTATGGTTTTGAACGCGTCAAGGGGGATGACTATCTTGTGTTCTCAAAATCCGGAAAAGTGAAACTGATTCTGAGAATTCCCGACGGCAAAAGAGGATTTATACTCGGAGCCCAGTTTTCGGGATTCGGCTATTTTGACGGCATTTTTTCTCACGCAGCTATGAAACAATATGATTATGCGCATGAGTTGGCGTTTGGGATAAAGAAAGATTATTCCGAGAGCGAAATAATCAATATCACGGAAAAGGTCTGCTCCGATTACTTATATTATATAGAATACGGCTTGGATGAAATCAAAAAGCGCATTGACGAATGGACATTCGGGGACATTGACGAAAATTGCAGAGACAAAGCACTGCGATTTTTGGGTTTACCCGGAATTGATCCATATTCCGAAGATTATTTCAACAATACTCTGGCGCAAATGAGCAACGGAGGGCTTATTTCGATTTCCAAAAAAGAATACCTTGAACACAAAGACTATTATGACAGATTTGCCGATTACGGTGGGACAATAAGTGTCGACGGCAAAAAGGAAATAACGACTATATCTTTTTCTGGTACTCGGAAATGGTATCAGCAATAGACGGAAACAAAAGCGTTTCGGAGGAAGGGCATTCGATCTATTATCCAATAATAGCATTTTAACCGGAATTTGACTGGTGGAAACCGTTTTTTAAGCAATTTGAATGAGGAGTTAATAATGTCCATAATATGTTTCTTTTGACGCATTTTTCCTTTTTTGCGTCAGTCTCACATCTGTTGTAACGTAACCTTCGTTGTCGATAAAAAGAGCGGTCCGCCGTTGCAATGAAACGGCGTTTGTGATATAATTGCACAGTATATTATTCAGACGGCGGTGAATCGGATGAACGGATTTAAGGAACTTGACGTATATCTGAACAGTCTGACCGAAAACGGCATACCGGGATGCGAGCTTTCGGTCTTTTACCACGGAGAAAACGTTTTCAGAGAATGCTACGGGCATTCCGACGAATTTCTGAAAAGGAAAACGTCACGCGATACCGTTTATATGCTTTATTCGATGACAAAGGTCTTTACGTCCTTCGCGGCGATGCGCCTTGTCGAGGAAGGAAAGTTCGGGCTTGACGATCCCGTCGCCAAATATCTTCCGGCATACCGCAGTCTGACAGTGAAGGACGGCGACGTTATCCGCTCGGCCGCGGGGACGCTCACGGTCAGACATCTTTTGTCAATGCAGGGTGGATTTGATTACGATACGTCATATCCGGGGATAGTGAAGGCAAACGAAAAGGCCGGCGGACACGGCACGACGTATGAGCTTGTCAGCGCGCTTGCGGAAAAGCCGCTTTCGTTCGACCCGGGGACGGATTATCAGTACAGTCTCTGTCACGATATACTCGCGGCCGTTATCGAAGCGGCGGTCGGGGAACGCTTTGCGGATTATATGAAGCGCACTGTTTTTGACCCTCTCGGCCTGAATTCCATGTGTTATCATCCAGAAGAAATCAAGAATCCGGAACTGATCGGATATCTGTGGACTACCGGCGGAATCGACGGCAATACTCTCAAAACCGATTTTGAAAACAATGTTCGCTGGGTAATCCTTTCGGATATGTTCGACAGCGGAGGTGCGGGGCTTTTCGGCACCTGCGACGATTATATGAAATTCGCGGACGCCGTCGTGCGTGGGCAGCTAATTGATAAACGTACAATTTCGCTATGGCACACCGGCCAGCTCTGCGAAAAAGGGCTTCGCAAATTCCGTCTCGGCAAGCCGGATTACAGCTATGCGCTTGGCGTGAGGACGTTCACGAACGCAAGCCGTCCGGCTCTGATGAGCGAATTCGGATGGGACGGCGCCGCCGGGTCATATGTTATGATGGACGAAAAAAACGAGATCGCCGCCGTATATACGCAGAGCGTGTTTGCCTGCGGAGTTTCATACAGAGAAATACATCCCGCGATCAGAGACTGCGTTTATAAAACGCTTCTCGGAGCGGACTGAGAAAATGGAGATTTGAAATGAGTGAAAGATGTGTTGGAACTGTATCGAGAGGGATACGCTGTCCTATAATCAGACAGGGAGACGACCTGAGCGAAATCGTTACCGGGTCGGTGCTTAAAGCTGCTGAGAACGAAGGATTTGAGCTGCGCGACAGAGACGTGATCGCGGTTACCGAGTCAGTTGTCGCGAGGGCGCAGGGAAATTACGCCTCGGTAGACGATATTGCGGATGACGTGAAAAACAAAACCTGCGGCGGGACAGTCGGCGTTATATTCCCGATCCTTTCGCGCAACCGTTTTGCGATATGCCTCAGAGGAATTGCCCGCGGATGCGAAAAGATCGTGCTCATGCTGAGCTATCCGTCCGACGAGGTTGGAAATGCTCTAATTACGCTCGACGCGCTCGACGCCTCGGGAGTAAATCCGTATTCAGACGTGCTCACGCTCGAAAAATACCGTGAGCTGTTCGGTTACGGCGTTCATGAGTTCACAGGTGTCGATTATGTCGCTTATTACGAAGAGCTGATAAAAAGCGAAGGCGCCGAAGCGGAGATAATTTTTTCGAATCGCGTGCAAACGATACTTGACTACACTGACACAGTCATAAACTGCGACATACACACCCGTGCTCGCACAAAGCGCATTCTTAAAGCCACCGGAGCGAAAAAGGTCGTCAGTCTCGACGACATTCTTTCATCCCCGGTGAACGGAAGCGGATATAACGAGAAATACGGTCTTCTCGGTTCTAACAAATCGACCGAAGAAAAGGTCAAGCTTTTCCCGCGTAACGCGGAGCCGCTCGTGCTCGGTATACAGAAAAAGATTTTCGAGAGGACCGGAAAACACGTCGAGGTCATGGTTTACGGTGACGGCGCGTTCAAGGATCCTCAGGGGAAGATATGGGAGCTCGCAGATCCTGTCGTGTCTCCCGCTTTCACGCAGGGACTGATAGGAACGCCGAACGAACTGAAACTGAAATACCTCGCCGACAACGATTTCAGAGACCTCAGCGGCGACGCCCTAAAAGAAGCGATATCCGCGTCAATACGCAAAAAAGACGGGGATCTGAAGGGCAGTATGGCGTCTCAGGGGACCACTCCTCGCCAGCTGACAGATCTTATCGGCTCGCTCTGTGACCTGACGAGCGGTTCGGGGGACAAGGGCACGCCCGTTGTGCTCATCCAAGGCTATTTTGACAACTATACCAAATGAAAAAAGCAGGAGGAACAGAAATGATCATCACAACAACGGAACAGATCGAGGGGAAAAAACTTCAGATAATCGGTCTTGTAAAGGGCAGCACGGTGCAGTCCAAGCATCTCGGCAGCGATATTGGGGCGAGCCTTAAAAACCTTGTCGGCGGTGAGCTGAAAGCTTATACGGACATGCTTGACAAAGCGCGTCAGATAGCGACCGGGAGACTTGTAGACGATGCGTCTCGCCAGGGAGCTGACGCCGTCGTAGGAGTCAGGTACACAACGTCCGCAATTACTCAGGGCGCAGCCGAGGTCATGGCCTACGGAACCGCCGTGAAGTTCGTGGACTGAGCAGCGTTTTATAATATGTACCCGTCGTATTCGCGGCGGGTACGTTGCTTTTTGAATTCAGTAAGAAAAACAGAGCAAATGTAAAAACGTGAGCAATTTATCATAATATGAAAACGCTTGACGGCAAAAGGAAGATATGATAAAATTAATATCTACATTTATTTCGCTCGACTGTCATATTATGAGGTCGTGGCCGGATTTCCTGAATGAAAGGGCTTATTGATGAAAAACCGGTTTCTGTTTTTAATTGTGTCGCTCATGTTTTTTCTCATGGTACTCTCATGCTGCCACATGACTGAAAATAGCGACGATCCTGACAACCCGTACAGTGACGCATTCTGGCTCAGAAAAAGTAAAGTGTTTACTCCGTCCGACATAGTCAGGGAGGACGACATTTCCGATGTTAGCGATCTCTACAGAGACATAATCGCCGAAAAGCCGGATGATATCATTCTAACATGCGGAGAACAGGTTATCGCTCTTAAGGAAAACGGCTCCGGCGAGAAGCAGATTGTTACATATATTTCTGACGGAGACTGCTGGATACCTTTTTTCGACGGTGCGGTGCCGATTATGCCGGGCATTGGAGGAATCGCTTCCTGCGAAAAGGCTGAAACAAACGGAAGCGGGACCGTTGTTTTGAAAGGCGGAGGCAGACAGACTCCTTTTACGCTGACATGTTCGGCTATGCCAAAAGAAAATCTGATAAAGTTCGAGCTTGCCGTTGAACTTGGGAAAGATTACCGGTTGCAGAAAACCGATTTCGGTCTTACTATGTCTGGTGCGCCGGAGGTGTCTTACGCACAGGCACCGGTAGGCATTTACGGCAATATGTGGGGATTCGATTCCGTCGGAATAGGAATGCCGTCCGCTTATCTGTGGGACAAGGGCCGGGAAGCGGTTATATTTGTCGATTACAGCGGTATGAGCTGGATGAGGAACGGAATCTACCGGGTGCCGGAGAACGGGTACATCACTGCCGCAGTACGCGGTGAAAACACCGTTTTCGGGCTTTGTTACGGAACAAGCAACCGTGGCAGGGCAATAAACGGCGGGATCATTCCGTCGGGCGAGACCGTAAATGTGACGTTTTATCTTTACGAAGGATTTTCCGCGCGCCGCAGTGGGCTTGATTGTCTGGAAAAAAAGGCGCAGGTCATGGCTCCTGTTCATCCACTTGAGGCTGGATATATGCCCGTTCTTCGAAGGAATCTTTCGGGTTCCGCAACTCTTTCGTGGGAATCGTTCGCCGACGAAACGGCTAGGACTGTTTTCGAAGACCGTGTCATGAATACCGTCACAATGAATCTGCGCGACCCTATAATAACATCTGATGTTCGCGGATCGCTTCATTACGTCAACTATGACCGTCAGCCCGCAGACAGCTCCGAGCGCCGCACACATCAGGATTTTTCGTGTAATTACAACTGGCTTTCGTCGCTCGCGGCGTACAACCGGATAAAGGGCAATAACCGGATCGCAGAAATGGTATCCTCTAAAATGGATTCCATGCAGTTTTATTACGATCCGGAAGCAAATATGTACCGCTGGGGGCTTCGGTACAACAACCAGGTTGACAGTGTTAATATGCATCTCACAAGTGTCGAGATGCCATGGCAGAACCTGTTTTTTCACCAGGAAACGTTCCGGTCGTCCATGGCGGTTCAGGACAGCGATTTTTCCCCGGCGGCGCTTTCCAACCTGCTGTCATCGCTTGACGCTCTTGACGAACTTGTTAGAAACAGCGGTTATGTTCTTTCCCAATGGGTTGATCCTTACAATAAGATATCGACAACGCAGCGCGACGTCCCCGCTCTAGGAATAGTATATGAGCCGTGGCAGATCGGTACTTACGCTGATATTCTATTGAAAGCGTACGACATAACTGATAATGTTTCATACAGGAACGAGGCGGCGAACGCGATTACAAAAGTCGCCGAAGAGGTCACATACAAAGTTAGCAACGAGGTCTACACTAAAACGTACAGTGACAGCGCTGATTTCCCGATCACCGAACTTTTCGGATCGGCAAACGGCACATATGCCTGCTACCGCCTGTTTGAAATGTCCGGAGAGGAAAAATGGCTTAGATATTCCGAGACGTTCTTCTCAATGCTTGTTCAAATGACAACGTGGTATGAGGACAACCTCGATGAAGCGTCACGCACCATGACGAACACAGGGCTGTTCGAGCCAACGGCCGCAAGTGCCCATGCGTGTCCCTGGGAAACAATAGAGGCGCTGCTCCCTTTGACGCATATTCTCTCAGCTACGGGCGATTATGCGTTCAACGATCTGATTCTTGCGATCTTCAACTGTCAGAGGATAAGTTCATTCAATTTCTTTCCCGCAACATGGTCGGAATATTTCAGAGGCTCAACGGCATATAACGAAGCCGGATTTGAGTTTGTTCCTATTGAAACCCCGTACAACAACTGGCACGGCGGAAACAGTGACTATGTCGCTATGTATATGGCGAGCATGTCATTCTGGAATTATCTTTTGTACGAAGCGTACGCCGGGACGGACAACGAACAGGTTATGACGCTTTTTACTGACGTCCAGGGAGAAAGCTACGAGGCGGCGGTACGAGGAGCAGAACGCAATTTTATTCTTTTTAATCCGACCGGTGAAGCCATAACTGTCCTGTTTAGTCAGCACGAACTGCCTGACGGAAACTACAAAGTAATAATCAATGGGGATTATTACACGACATATTCCGCCGAACAGCTTACATCAGGTATCAGCATAACGGTTGCTCCTGAGGGTAGCATACGTATAAGAGTTGAGGCTGAAGACGTGAAACGGCTTGTGAAAGCAAGGCAGGATACCATGACGCGCTATCGCCTTGCCGTGGCTTACAATGCGGTGACAGAAAAGATTCAGTCTCTGGCCAGCGAAAAGTTCAGGCTTCTTTATCCCGACGCTGGTGAAAAAGATATTGATGCACTGTCAAACTATGTCCTGACATACATGACGTATGACGACGCCATGGCGCATGCGGCTGACGGTGTTTCGATCACTGAACTGAAACTTGCGTTTTCGGAACGGCGTGTCGTGAACGGAAAATTAAGAAAGCAGTATTCAGAGCGCGCGGATCTACATATTCCCGATGAGTACCGCGTTTTAACCGAGCAGGTCGATGCTGCTTTCACCCTGTTCCGTGCCGGGGAATACATAGAATCCTATTGCCTCTGTGACGGCATAATAAAGGCGGTCGCAGATGGAACGGAGGCGGATTTCGCAGCAACGGTTCAGGCTACAGGATCATCTCAGAGCCGTTAAACGGCTATTATTTCGTGAAAATATAAAATTCTGGAGGCAAAAATATGCAGAATAACATTCGACCCGAAACAATGGAAAGGATTACCACACCAGGGCTCGCAAAAAAGTTCATCGAGGAACAGATAGCGGCGCTTCGCGCCCAGATAGGCGATGGGCGAGTGCTTCTCGCACTTTCCGGCGGAGTTGACAGCTCAGTCGTCGCGGCTTTGCTTATTAAAGCGATAGGGAAGCAGCTTACCTGCGTTCACGTGAATCACGGCCTTCTCCGAAAAGGCGAACCCGAGCAGGTTATCTCGGTATTTAGAGAGCAGCTCGGAGCAGATCTTATTTACGTAGACGCCGTCGACAGATTTCTTGACAAGCTCGCCGGAGTTTCCGATCCCGAACGCAAAAGGAAGATCATCGGAAAGGAGTTTATCGACGTATTCGCCGAGGAAGCGAGAAAGCTCGACGGCATAAAGTTTCTTGGACAGGGAACGATTTATCCCGATATTCTCGAAAGTGACGGCGTAAAAGCGCATCACAATGTCGGCGGGCTTCCCGAAGACCTCAAATTTGAGCTTGTTGAGCCCGTGAAGTTCCTTTACAAGGACGAGGTGCGTGTTGTCGGCAAGGCACTCGGGCTTCCAGACGGCATGGTATACCGTCAGCCGTTCCCGGGTCCCGGTCTCGGTGTCCGGTGCGTCGGCGCGATCACCCGCGACCGTCTGAATTCGCTCCGTGAGGCCGACGCGATCGTTCGTGAGGAGATCGGAAAGCTTCCCGAAAAACCGTGGCAGTATTTCTGCACTATTCCTGATTTTCAGTCTACCGGAATAAAAGATGGCAAGCGCTATATGGGCTGGGCAGTAATAATACGTGCCATAAACACCGTTGATGCCGTGACGGCTACGGTGCCGGAAATTCCGTTTGCTGTCCTTACAACGATCCGCGACCGCATAATAGCGACCGTTCCTGGCGTGAACCGCGTCCTCTGGGATATTTCCGAAAAGCCTGTCGCAACGATCGAATATGAATAAATCTTGCTATTCCGATCTAATCTTCTCTATCCTCGTTTTCACCCGTTTAGGGCAGCGGGTTTTATCCTCTGCGAAGGCCAAAGGATAGACTGAAAAGGAAAAGAATAAAGTAAAACAAAGACCTTGTGTCTGAAGCAAACATGCTGAAGACGTAAGGTCTTTTTCGTTGCAAAAAAGGCCTGAGCATCGAGAAAAAAGAAGAAAGGCATCGGACAGTAAGTTCACCGCTCCGCACCCCTCCAGCCCAGGCTCACGCCGCAGCTTTCGGGAGGCTCCGCTCCTCTTTGAACGATTAAATCTTTCATTGAGACCAAATCCTCTCTTTTCCTTTCTTTTCCTGGCTTTTCCTGCCACTTCAGGGTCTATTATGACCAATTGAATCTGGTGGAAAATCAGAGAAAAAGAAGGACCCAATCACACTCCCGCTCTTTTCAGCCAACTCTCACTTTTACCCCGAAGGGATGAGGAGAAAGGATGGGAAATGGGGAGAAAAGATGGGAAGCGAGCGGAAGCCGTCATGAAGCCGCGGGAGTGAAACGGATACTGGCGGAATGGTGGCTGGAGCGAGCGGAAATCTCCTTTTATCCGACTCTTATCTCTTCCGAGAAGAGGATGAAAAGAAGTGCCCTAAATGGGGATAAAGAGGAGTGTCCGATGACACTTGCCCGTCCCGCAGAAATCTTGCGGGATGGGTTCTTATTTTTGATAAGAGAGGCAATAGTCGCTCTAACCAGAACTGCCCGCCGTAAAAAACTCAGGAACAATAAAAACAGGACAGCACGCGACTGTCCTGCGTCTTTTTTCTGTCTTACAGTGATCATCCGAGCGCGACGTCAAGGATCATCATAAGTACAAACCCGAGCGAAAAGGCAATCGTTCCGGCGTTCGTGTGTTTTCCGGCTGACATTTCTGGGACAAGTTCTTCAACGACGACATATATCATAGCTCCGGCGGCAAAGGCCTGAAAATACGGAAGGATGGCGGATACGGCGCCGGCGGCGAGCATAGTCAGGACCGTAGCAATCGGCTCTACGATTCCCGAAAGCGCGCCGTAAACGAAGGTCTTACCCTTTTTCATTCCCTCAGCGCGGAGAGGCATCGAGACGATAGCACCCTCTGGGAAGTTCTGTATAGCAATTCCTATTGCGAGAACGAGCGCCCCGGTCGCACTTATGTTGTTGTTGCCGGACATCCAGCTCGCGCAGACGACGCCGACGGCCATGCCCTCAGGTATATTGTGGAGTGTGACGGCAAGAAAGAGCTCCGTTGTGCGTTTAAGACCGCGGGGACCTTCCTCCTGATTGTCAACGTGCCGGTGCGGCGTTATCACGTCGAGCAGTAACAGAAAACCGATTCCGATAAGAAAACCGACGGCTGCGGGGATGAACGACCACCTGCCCATTTTTTCGCTCTCACTGAGCGCGGGGATTAGCAGACTCCAGACAGATGCGGCAACCATGACGCCGGCAGCGAAGCCCGAAAGAATTTTCTGAACGTTCTCTGAAATCTGTTTTTTGAGAAAAAAGACCATTGCCGCGCCGAGACAAGTCCCGACGAACGGAATAATTGTGCTGAGAATTATGTTTAAGTGCATATAAAACCGTTTGCCTTTCCGACGGATTGAACGCTATAAATTATATAACATATCTCAGGAGTTTTCAAGATATAAACTGGTTATTTGCCGACAACCCCGTGATTTTCTTTTTTAGATCACGGTTCGTTTTTTCGGCAAAAATTTAAAAAAGCTGTTGACAAAAGCATGATCCGATGTTATAATAAAAAACGAAAGCAGATAATAACAAACGATATAATTTTCATATCAAAACAGAAATTGGAGGAAAGAATGAAAAAAGCACTTGCGCTTATTTTTGCGGTGGTTTTTGCTGTAATCTCGATCGCTTCATGCAAAAACGATATCGGCAGGCAGGAAGGGACAACGGGGGACGACACAAAGGAGCCGTCGCTTGTGGAATCGGTTGAAAAGAAAGATTACAAAGGAGCCACTTTCGGTTTCCTGACAATCGGAAGCTCTGAGCGGTACTGCAAGGAGATACTGCCGGACGCGGATGACGATTCAGATCCGATTTATTCGGCGGTCCTTAAGCGTAACCGCAACATAGAGGGATACCTTAACATAAAAATCACTGAAAATGCGTCGTCAGATCCGGTGAACGACGCAATCACATGCGTTGCTTCAGGAGATGAGAGCTGCGACGTTTTCAATATTTTCCAGCACGGATGCATGCAGTTTGTCTCGCTTGGATACGCCCGGAACTGGAACGACCTCGGAATAGATTATTCCAAACCGTGGTGGAATGAAAAAGCCACAAAAGGCCTTTCCATAAGCGGCAGGATGCCGGTCATGTCGGGGTCTATCCTGGTAAGTGAGATTGAAGCCATAGTCGCGATGGTTTACAATCAGGGGCTTTACGACGAATACAAGATCGACACCGATATATATGGCTCGGTCACCGCCGGCAGCTGGACGCTAGACAAGTTCATAGAGACGGCTGAAAAGGTTAAAAGCGATGTGGACGGAGACGGAAATTATAAAATCGGAACCGACGTTATCGGATACGCCGCGGATAAGCATTCAATGGCAATGAACTGGCCCTTTGCCGCTGGCCTTGTTCAAGCGGAGATTAAAGATGGAAAGTACGAGGCAAAGATTAACAACAGCAAGACCGTCACACTCCTTGACAAACTTAAAGCGTTCTTCACGTCCGAAACCGCTGACGAAACCCTTGAGCTTCTCGACGACGTCGAAATATTCAAGGACAACAAGATCTTCATCTGCGCCGTTACGCTTTACAATCTCGAGTATCTCCGGACGATGGAGGTGGATTACGGGGTCATACCGTATCCGAAATTTGATGAAAGCCAACAGAACTATGTAACGCACGTCGGGGGCGCCGCGCCGATAATGCTCCTCCCGTGCAATTCAGTGAAGGACACGGGATATATTGCTGACGTTCTTTCGGCACTCTGCGAATACTCATTCAAAACCGTGAGGCCGGCATACTATGATGTCACGCTCGTCGAAAAGGGAACGCGCGATGAACAGTCGAAAGAGGTCCTTGATATGCTTCTCGACGCGAGGACGTACGACTTCGCGTATATTAACGCGACGGGCTATGCCTGGACCGTCGGCGGACTTGTCGCGAGCTGCAGTTCCAACTTTGCAAGCGTCTGGGCAAGACAGGGGTCGAGACAGCTCAGCAATCTTCAGGGCATAGTGGACAGTATTACTGAAAACTACTGATAAAACAGACAATAAAATTCGCCGGCTGATTAATCCAGCCGGCAAATTTTATAAGCACGCGATTGATTTATCCGCTTTTGTGTGGTAAAATATCCATGAAGATACGGGAAGCGAGAGATAATAAAATGATCGGAAACCGAATAATAATAATCGGATGTCCCGGTAGCGGTAAAAGCACGTTTGCGAAAAAACTCGCCGCGCAAACCTGTCTGCCACTTTTTCATCTCGATATGATATGGTGGAAAGCTGACAGGACGCACGTTTCGCGCGACGTTTTCGACTCCAGACTAGCTGATATCATTTCGGGAGACAGGTGGATAATCGACGGCGATTACAGCAGAACGTACGTGGCGCGGTTCCGCACCTGTGATACCATAGTTTTTTTCGATCTGAGCGAAGATGACTGCCTTGACGGCATACGGAAAAGGATCGGAAGCGAGCGAAGCGATATCCCGTGGAAAGAAGACCGCCCGGACGGTGAACTCATAGAACTTATAAAGAATTACAGAAACGAAAAGCGTCCTGAGATATACCGGCTTATATCGGAGTATCCGGAAAAACAGGTTGTGATATTTCATTCGCGCACCGAGGCTGACGGTTGGCTCTGTCAGATTGAAAAGGCTATTAATCAAAACAGCGGTGCCATGTGAAAGGTGAAAGATGAAAAACAGAAAATCCGTCAAAAACATTATCGCCACGGCTTTGGCCGCCGTAGCAGTGCTGACACTCGTCGTTATGAGCATTGTCCTCGGAGACAAAACTTTATCCGACAATCAGAAGGTCACGCTTAATATCCTGCTCATCGTTTGCGCCTGCAGCGCCGCCTACTGTTTCATCGCCGGGGAGCTTTCAAAAAACTACTCTCAGATGGACAAACTCTGGAGCATCCTTCCCGTCGCCTACGTCTGGATAATCGCCGGGCGCGGCGGGCTGAAGCTCCGGCTCGTCGTTTACGCGCTGATCGTCACCGCCTGGGGGATCAGGCTGACGGTCAATTTCGCCCGCAAGGGGGCGTACCGTCTGAAGTTCTGGACAGGTGTTGAGGACTATCGCTGGGCGATAGTTCACGAAAAGTTTTTTAAAAACCGTTTCGCCTGGACGGCCTTCGACCTTTTGTTCATAAGCGGTTATCAGAATCTTCTCGTCCTAGCGATCTGTCTGCCGGCTCTGGCGTGCATGGAATCGGCGGTTCCTTTCGGCATCTGGGATTTCGCGGCGGCAGGGCTTGCCGTTCTGTTTTTCATCCTTGAAACCGTTTCGGACGAATATCAGTGGAAATTCCATCAGACGAAAAAGAAATATCTTTCTGACGGCAGAGCGCTCGCGGAGCTTCCCCGGCCTTACGATCTCGGCTTCAACACGACCGGCCCGTGGGGGAGGATGCGGCACCCGAATTATCTCGGTGAGCAGGGAATATGGCTGAGTCTGTATCTCTTCGCCATCGGAGCCGGCGCGGCGGGCCATACCGTGTTTCACTGGACGGCTGTCGGACCGCTTCTGCTCGTTATGCTGTTTATGGGCAGTTCCGCGCTCGGGGAGGCGATATCCGTAAAGAAATATCCGGCGTATGAAAAATACGTCGGGCAGGTGTTCAAATACCTGCCGGTCCGAAAATTCGATCCCGAAAAATGAACAGCCGGCGGAGAAAAATTTCCGCCGGTCTTTTTATATGCGTTTTGAAACGGCGCGGAGGCTCAGTCCTCGGCATCGAGGCGGAGGACCGCCATGAAGGCCTCGGGCGAGACCTCGACAGAGCCGAGCTTGCGCATCTTCTTTTTGCCTTCCTTCTGTTTTTCAAGAAGCTTTTTCTTTCGGGTGATGTCGCCGCCGTAGCACTTTGCGAGGACGTCCTTGCGAAGGGCCTTGACGGTCTCGCGGGCGATTATCCGTCCGCCTATCGCCGCCTGGATAGGTATCTCGAAAAGCTGGCGCGGGATGTTGTCCTTGAGACGCTCGGCGATCCTGCGGGCCCTCGGATACGCCTTTTCCTCGTGAACTATGAACGAAAGGGCGTCGACGACCTCGCCGTTAAGCAGGATGTCGAGCTTGACGAGCTTCGACGGGACGTAGCCGGATATCTCGTAGTCGAGCGACGCGTAGCCGCGCGAGCGGCTCTTGAGCGCGTCGAAGAAATCGTAGATTATCTCGTTCAGCGGGAGATCGTAGTGCAGCTCGGCGCGGACGGCGTCGAGATATTTCATGTCGATGAAGTTCCCGCGTCTGTCCTGGCAGAGATCCATGAGATTCCCGATATATTCCTGCGGCGTTATTATCGAGGCGCGGACGACGGGCTCGTAGGCCGTCTCGATCTCGTCCGGTTTGGGGAAATTGCTCGGGTTGTCTATCCGGACTGTCGAGCCGTCTTTTTTCTTTATCTCGTAAATGACCGACGGGGCCGTCGTGATTATATCGAGATTGAACTCGCGCTCTATCCTCTGTTGGATTATCTCCATATGGAGGAGACCGAGGAAGCCGCAGCGGAAACCGAAGCCGAGCGCGACCGACGTCTCGGGCTCGAATGACAGCGCCGCGTCATTGAGACGTAGCTTTTCGAGGGCGTCGCGCAGGTCGTTATATCTTGCGCCGTCGGCAGGATAAATGCCGGAAAACACCATAGGTGTCGCTTTTTTGAAACCGGGCAGTGGAGCCGGCGTTGGATTTTCAACCGACGTGACCGTATCGCCCACTCTCGTCTCGGAGACGGTCTTTATCGACGCCGTGAAATATCCGACGTCGCCCGAAGCGAGCGATCCCGTGGGTTTGAGCCCAAAGGGCTCAAGCACTCCGGCCTCGATTATCTCAAACTCCGCGCCGGTGCTCATCAGGCGTATTCTCTGTCCGGCCGAGAGCTTCCCGTCCATCACCCTGACGAGGACGACGACGCCGAGATACGGGTCGTAATACGAGTCGAATATGAGCGCCTTGAGCGGGGCGTTCTCCTCTCCCGACGGGGCGGGGAAGTCCCTGACGACCGCCTCGAGTACGTCGCCGACATTGAGGCCCGTCTTTGCCGAAACTGCGGGGCAGCCCTCGGCGGGGATGCCGATGACGTCCTCTATCTCCTTCCTCGTCCGCTCGATATCGGCAGAGGCGAGGTCGATCTTGTTCACGACGGGGATTATCTCAAGCCCGGCGTCCACCGCGAGATAGGCGTTCGCGAGCGTCTGCGCCTCGATTCCCTGCGTCGCATCCACAACGAGGAGAGCCCCTTCGCAGGCATTCAGCGAGCGGGAGACCTCGTAGTTGAAGTCCACGTGTCCCGGAGTGTCGATCAGGTTGAGGGTGTATATTTCGCCGTCGGACGCCGTGTATTTAAGATTTACGGCGCGGGCCTTTATCGTTATTCCGCGTTCGCGCTCCAGGTCCATGTTGTCGAGGACCTGATCCTCCATCTCACGGTCCGAAACGGTGCGCGTGAGCTCGAGAATACGGTCGGCAAGCGTAGATTTACCATGATCTATATGTGCTATAATTGAAAAGTTCCTGATTTTCTGCTGTCTGCCGTTCATGTTTGCCAATCCGCCTCGAGCATATATGGTGTCAACCCGAATCCGTTTCTGAGAAGTTCGAAAAGCTCGCATACAGGGAAGCCCATAACGTTGTAGAAATCGCCCTCTATGCGGTTTACAAAAAGAGCGCCGCGCTCCTGTATCCCGTACGATCCCGCTTTGTCGAACGGTTCGCCGGACAAAATGTAGTTTTCAATTTCAGTGTCACTCAGCTCTCTGAAAAAAACCTTTGTTGTAACTGAGATCGTCTTTGATACGCCACGGAACTTGACAGTCACGCCGGAATGCACAAGATGCGAGTTCCCGGAGAGGGTACGCAACATTTCATGCGCCTCCCTCTTGTCATGCGGCTTGCCGAGCACCCTGCCGTTTATCTCAACGACGGTGTCGGCGGCGACGACAGGGACGGAGTCCCCGACTCTTTCCGCGACGTCCGCACATTTTACCGCCGATAGCTTTCGCACGAGCTCCTCTGGGGTTTCGGCCGTTACTCTCTTTTCGTCCACTTCGGGCAGAACAACCTCAAAATCGATTTTTTGTCTTTCAAGAAGTTCACGCCGCCGGGGCGAACCCGATGCAAGAATTAGTTTTGCCATACCTGAATCCTTCCCAAAAAATTATACCACAAAGGCTGATTTATTTCAACCGCGCATCAAGCAAAGGCGTCGCCAATCAGGTTCTTTTTATGGCTTGTCGGAGAAAGGCCGAAATAGTTTTTGAATGCCCTCGAAAAAGCATAAACTGAGGTAAATCCCATTTTCTCCGCAGTTTCGGTGACTCCTGACTCAGCAAGCATTGCGCGCGCCATCTCCATGCGGCGTTTCCTGTGATAACCGATAATGGGAGCACCGTAAGTTTCTCTGAAAAGCTGTTCGAGAAAAAATCTAGAATAATGAAAATTCCGCTCGATTTCAGCGAGCCCGACGTTCCTTGTCAGATTGTCATCAAGATATTTCTTTATTCCGAGGCAAATGGGATTTATATATCCTACCCTCGTGAAAGTGCCGGGAAAGTTCTCTTTTTCAATGATATCAAGCAGGCGTATCATGTCGGATTTGGCTCTCAGATAATCTGTATCGAAGGAGTCGACAACCGAGTTGAAAAGGTCCGTGAATGTTTTCATCTCATCCTCAGGAACCGAAACGACGGGTGAACGCCGTTCGCCGGCCCTGTAAAACAGATTATTGCGGATAAGCTCTCTGTCTTTTTGCGACAGCTGGCTTTCTTTTTCGAAGCAGATGTAAACGTGTTCGCTCAGATCATCGTAATTAATGTCGAAATGAATGTGCGGCTGAATGAAATTGCTGACGTTGAAAAACTTGTGCTCTATTCCCGGGCAGATGAGGACAATCATACCGCGGGTTATAAGATAGTCCCGTCCATCGTATCGTATGGTACACTGACCGCCTTCGCACATGATGAGCTCGTAATCGAAAATGATTCTTGTTTTGATATCCCAGTCTGCAATCATATGTCTTTTTGTCAGTCTTATGTACGGATTTATACTGTATACGTTCATTTCACGCCTCATTTCAGCAAGAAGTGTTAAAAAATCGCCGTTAATGATATTTCATTTACCGCCGGAATCGTGTATATTATATGTACAAAGGTCTGCGATGTCAAGTCCCGCAACCGAAAAATGCCGGGCAACCGACTTGAAGCGGCATTCGAAGTGTTTAATGCTTTAATCAGAATGTTAAATCGGCGGAACCGATAACGGATGGGGATACGAAAAGCAGGCCGTCAAATCTTATCCGAAAGGAAGACACAGTAATGAAAAGAAAAGCAATAATCGCGTTTGCCGTCAGCGTACTGTTCGCCGTTATGACAATCGCCGTTGCGGCTGATCCGAACGTCGTTTCGGAATCCGTTGGAAGCAACTACCCGTTCTGGGACAAAGTTGAGAACGGACAGGGTGCTTTCACCCCGCCAGAGGGCTCGGTTACTATTGTCGGCAAGATCATTGGCGGCGATTTAGGATGGGACGGTAACCCTGGAACCGGTGCCGCTCAGGCGTTTAACGGCAATCTTGGCGATGTTTACGACATGAACGAAAAGTGGGACAGCGGAATTGTATGGGATGACCAGTATGCCGGAATATGGGCGGATGAACCCTATATTCTGACCTGCTTCCGCGTTCTCCCGACGACGGACGCTGACTGGCAGGCGGATCGTCTTAGGCTCGCCGCTGTTCAGGGCTCGAACGACGGCGTGACCTGGACGACGCTTTATCAGTTTGACCACGCCGCTACCGTCGGCGATACGAACTTCGTCGAGGTTACGACCTTTGAAAACAACACAGGCTATACGATGTTCCGGTACAAGAGGCTAGAGGATCATACCGACTGCCGTGAGCTCGAGTTCTACGGCTATGTCGTCGGATCACAGAGCGATAGCGGAAGCGATACCGAAAACAACCCGACGACTTCAGACGTTATCGTAATAACCGCCGCGGCTGCGATTGTTTCCGCTGCTTCCGTAACATTTGTTGTAAAGCGCAGAAAAGAAGACTGACCAGTCAAAACCGATCCCGTGAGGCAGACATGAAAGAGCGAAAAGAAGCCATAAAGACTTTGACGGCGTGCATCTGCATGACGCTCGCTTTCGTTTTGGTTTCATGCGATAATGCC
>JAEEGL010261818.1_pt1 | contig 20706 bp, 23 predicted proteins | sample 9134231 | NCBI WGS metagenome assembly JAEEGL01 (sample SAMN16246548, study PRJNA631951) | gut metagenome | biome: gut microbiome; feature: rumen; material: fiber-attached | host: Bos | place: Iran: Karaj | collected 2018-10
CACGCCCAGTTCTTTCAGTTGCGCGATGGCGCTGGCACTGTCGGCCTTCACCTGGTCGTTGATGACAATGTGCCCGGCATACTCGCCATCGATGGCCACATGGATGATGGTTCCCAGGTGCTCGCAGGGAGTCCACTTGGCGCCCACGCGCTCCATGAGTTTTGTGTTGCCCACGCTTACTGTGTTGTCGCCTACGCGCGCTGTGATGCCTTCGCCCGCCGTCTCGGTCACCTCGCTCACTTGGCAGCCATCGCCCGCTGCCTCGGGAAATGCCTGGCGCAGCGCGGCGCCGATGGGGTGGGTGCTGTAGTGCTCGACGTGCGCCGCTAGATGCAGTAAGTGGCGCTCGTCGCAACTCGACGGGTGGACGGCCGTGACGGCAAACTCGCCGCGGGTGAGCGTGCCCGTCTTGTCGAAAACCACCACGCCGGTGCGGGCCAGCACGTCGATGTAGTTGGCTCCCTTGACCAGGATGCCATGACGCGACGCACCGCCGATGCCGCCGAAAAAGGTGAGCGGGATGCTGATGACAAGTGCGCAGGGGCACGACACGATAAGGAACATCAGTGCGCGGTAGAGCCACGTGGGGAACGTGTCGGCAAAGTGGCCGCTGAGCAGAGGCACCACAAGGGCCAGCAGCAGGGCACCGACGACAACCACGGGCGTGTAGACGCGCGAGAAACGCGTGATAAAGGCCTCGCTGCGCGACTTCCGCTCGCCAGCGTGCTCAATCAGTTCGATAATCTTTGCCACGGTGCTCTCGCCATAGTTGTGCGTGGCTCGAAGGGTGAGCACGCCGCTAAGGTTGATGCACCCCGACGCCACCTCGTCGTCCTCGCCCACGTCGCGCGGCTGACTCTCGCCGGTAAGCGCCACGGTGTTGAGCGCCGAGCGACCCTCGACGATTATGCCGTCGACAGGCACTTTCTCACCAGGCTTGACTATCAGCGTGTCGCCCGCCGTCACCTCCTGCGGCGACACGTCGACCTCGGCGCCGTCGCGCAGCACATGGGCCACGTCGGGTCGAATGTCCATTAGGTGAGCGATGCTGGCGCGGCTCCTGCCCTCGGCATAGCCCTCAAAGAGTTCGCCAACCTGGAAAAACAGCATCACAAACACCGCCTCGGGAAACTCGTTCTCGGCGCCGGGCAGAAAGCCGATGCACAGCGCGCCCACGGTGGCTACGGTCATCAGGAAGTGCTCGTTGAGCATCTCGCCGTGCAGCAGTCCCTTGACGGCCTCGATGATGGTGCGATGGCCCACCAGAAGATATGGCACCAGATACACCAGCAGCAGTTGCCACGTGGACAGGTTGCAGTAGCGCTCGACGCAATAAGCGGCGGCCAGCAGCAGTGCGGCAACTATGATGATTGTCAGTTGGCGGCCCAGCGAGCCATGCTCATGATGGTGCTCATGTCCGTGGTGATGCTCATGTCCGTGATGATGCTCGCAGCACTCGTGATGGTGCTCGTGCTCGTGCTCGTGATGATGCTCGCAGCACTCGTGGTTGTGGTTGTGTGCCATAATGTCGTGTCGTTTTATTTGCTGGCAAAATTACTGCTAATCTTCTGCAACCTGGTTGCAAATGCACTATATACGGCGTTTTTGCAACCGAGTTGCAGAAATAACGCTGCTATGGCACGGTAATTGCCTCTGCACTTTATCATGACACAAAACGATAACGATAACAAGGCCATCGGCCGCTACGTCTTCCCCTTGCTGCGTGAGCCAGATAACGAGCGCTCCTTTGCGGGAACGGCTTTTCTTATCGACGGTTACCTGGTCACTGCCGGACATGTGATTGACCACAACAAGACCTATTACCTATACACCGGCGGACACAGTTATCCGCTGGCGTGGGAAAACTGGATTCCCAAGCAGTTGCCCGCCGAGAGCAAACTCGAGTGGGACGTGGCGATGTATCCCACCGAGGGACTGCCGAGCCCGCTCACATGGGCCGACGACGAGGTGGAGCAGGGCGACGAGTTGGAACTGGTGTGCTGGCAGATGATGCCTGGCGGCAAGATTCAGCAGGTGAAATCGTCATGCCTATGCCTGGGCCGCGGCGAGGAGGACGGATATTTGCGCATGTCGACTGTGCAGCCCATCACGCATGGCGCCAGTGGCTGCCCCGTGTTTCGTGGCGACAAACTTTATGGCATCCTGACCATGGGGCGCGACTATTACGAACTGCCGCAGGGGCTCACGGGCTACACCCCGGCAACCATACAACTGCGGCAGCGCCTTGAAAAAAACACCTGCTGGGTGTTCAAAACCAGTTATATACGCCGCTTCCTTCCCCAAAAATAATTATTGTTGCCCGATAAATATTTTTTGAACACTCACAATTCATTGAATGTCAAGTAAAAACATCAAGTTTATAAATAATGGGCTTGCTTTGTAGCCCTTTAGGGCTGGCCAGGGTTTAGGAACGCGCCATGGCGCGTCCCTACATCTAAATCGTGCGTTCCTGACAGAACCAATTGCGTCTACATCTGCCACCCCTGGTTTTTATCGGACACCAATAAAAAATAATCCACACACCTATCATATATTCCCTATCCTAAAAGTGAAAAAAAAGCCTGGATAGCCTCGGTGGCTATCCAGGTCATTTTTTTTTGTGTAATAATGGATTACAGGCCGCGAGCCTTGAGCAGTGCGCTGGCATCGGGCTGTTCCATGCCGGTGAAGTCGCTGAACATCTTCATCAGGTCACCGGTGTTGCCGCGGCTCAGCACCTTGTCGCAGAAGTCTTGGCCGGTGGCCGGCAGCAGCGCTCCGCGCTTAGCAAACACGTCGGCGATGTTCACAGCCAGCACCTCGGTCCACAAGTAACTGTAGTAGCCGGCAGCATAGCCGCCGCCCCACACATGGTTGAAGTAACTGGTGTAGTAGCGAGGCGGAATCTGCGGGTTGAGCAGGCCGATTTGCTGCAGGGCCTGAGCCTCAAACTCGCCAGCCTTGTCGGCCGTGGGAATCTCCTTCGACGACAGCATGTGCCAAGCCAAGTCGGCACAGGTGGCGCCTAAATTCTCGCCCAAAGCGTAAGCCGACTGGAAGTTGATCGACTTGAGCATGCGCTCCTTCAGTTCGGCAGGCATAGGCTCGCCCGTCTTGTAGTGGCGCGCAAAGTTGTCGAACACCTCGGGAATCGAGGCAAACGACTCGTTGAATTGCGACGGCATCTCCACAAAGTCGCGGGCCACCGATGTGCCGCTCAGGTAGTTGTACTTGCAGTCCGACAGGATGCCGTGCAGCGCGTGGCCAAACTCGTGGAACATCGTGGTCACCTCGTCCCAGGTCAGCAGCGAGGGCTCACCTTCGGGAGCCTTGGCATTGTTGCACACGTTGTAGATGATAGGCAGTTGGTTGCGCTGGTGGCTCTGCTTGGCGAAGCCGTCCATCCACGCGCCACCGCGCTTGGTCGGGCGACGGAAGTAGTCGCAATAGAACAGCGCTTTGGGCTTGCCTTCCTTGTCCAGCACCTCAAACACGCGCATGTCGGCATGGTAGGTCGGGATGTCGGTACGCTCCTTGAATGTCAGGCCGTAGACGCGGTTGGCGGCATAGAACACACCGTTGATGAGCACGCTGTCGACATTGAAGTAAGGCTTGATTTCCTCGTCCGAGATGTTGAGCATCTCCTTCTTCATCTTGGCGCTGTAATAGAAGCGGTCGTAGGGCTCGAGTTTGAAGTCGGGACCCATGGTCTTCTGTGCATACTCCTCGATGGCCTTGGTCTCGGCATCGGCCTTGGGGGTGTAAGCCGCAATCAGGTTCTTCAAGAAGGCATACACGTTGTCGGGCGTCTTGGCCATGGTGTTCTCGAGCGAGTAAGAGGCGAAGTTCTTGTAGCCCATGAGTTCAGCCTGCTCGGCGCGCAACTTGGCAATCTCCACCACGATGGGGTAGGAGTTGTACTTGTTGGTGCCGTTAGAGCGGTTGATCGAGGCCTCATACACCTTTTTGCGCAGGTCGCGGTTGTCGAGGCTTGCCAGCAGCGGCTGCTGCGTGGTGTTGACAATCACGATGGCATAGGGCGCTTTCTTGCCCAGGTTCTCAGCGTCCTTGGCACACTGTGCCAGGTCGGCGGCACTGAGTCCGGCCAGGTCTTCTTTCTTGTCGACCCACACCACGGCGTCGTTGGTGGCATCGGGCACCAGGTCGCCCCATTTCTGCTGCAGGTCGGCAATCTTCAGGTTGATTTCCTTCATGCGCTTCATCTGCTCGTCGTTCAGCAGGGCACCGTTGCGCACAAAGTCCTTATAGACCTCTTCGAGCAACTTCTGGTCCTCGCCCTGCAGGCGGTCGTGGTCGCGGTCGTAGACTTGCTTGATGCGCTCAAACAGCGGTTTGTTGAACGATATCTCGTTCTCTAGGTCGGTGAGCATCGGCATCACCTTCTTCTCGGTCTCGCTGATGACCGGAGTCTTGTCGGCCTCGACGAGCGCGAAGAAAATGCGGCTCACGCGGTCCAGCAACTTGCCGCTCTCCTCGTAGGCGAGGATGGTGTTCTCGAAGGTTGCCGAGTCTTTGTTCTCGACAATCTTGGCTATCTCGGCGCGTTTTTGCTTGATTGCTTCCTCCAGGGCGGGCAGATAGTCCTTTTCCTGGATTTTACTGAAGTCGGGCGCACCATAGGGCAGGGTGCTTTCTTGCAGCAATGGGTTGTTGCTGACATCTTGCTTACATGCGGTGAGTTGTGTCATTCCAGCCACTACCACTACTGCTGCCATTCCAAAAGAAATAAGTTTTTTAATCATTAGTTATTTGATTTTAATTGATACTCGTTACATTGTACACCCACATCACATTGGCAAAGTCAACGTATAGTTGTGAGTTGCCGCCTTTCTCGATGCGTAGCCTGACGGTGCCTTTGTCGCCGTCCTGGTCAATAACGTCGAGCGACCACATGCGGCCGCCCTGGCCGTCGTCTTTTTCATCGCCGTATTCGGTGATGACGTAGGTCTGTTGCTCGTTGCTGTAGATCTTGATGATGTCATCGTCGAAGTTAAACGACACTTTCACGTTGCAGTCGATCCAGTCGGTCCAGTCGACCCACTCGTCGGTGTCGCTATCTACATACTTGTATGCATAAGAAGTTGCCTTATAGAAACTGATTTCAGCAAACATGGTTGTGGCGCAAATGGCCAGCAAAAGTGTGAGAAGAATCTTTTTCATAATTTATAGTTTTAGTGATAATTAGTATTACTCGTTGTTGTTGTCGGTGTCGTTGGTCTCGTCATCGCTGTCGCTCGGCTCCTTGTCGGCATAGGTGCCGTAGAGGTCCTCGTCGTGTTGCTCACGCAGTTTCTCCTTGCGGCGCAGCGACCAGTAAAGCGCCACGATGATGAGCAGCGAGATGCCCAGCACCCCGAAGTAGTACAGGTATTCGCCGTCGGCCAGGCGGGCGCGGCCCATCCAGGCCATAACGGCCAGGTAGATGAGCAGGCACAGCGGTATCACGGTGGAGCGTTTAAGTTTCTTCATCGGTAATCTCGTGTTTGTAGGGCGACAGTTCCGGGTCGAAACTGCCGCCGGTTAGACGGTGGTAAATGCGCAAGCAGGCCCAGGCGTCGGTGGCGGCATAGCGCTGCTGGCTTGGGCTGAGTTCAGCCACCTCCCAGTTGGTGAGGCGCTGCCCCTTGCTGATTTTCTCGTTGAAAAGTATAGAATAGAGTTTTTGCAGACCCAACTCGGCGATGTTGTACTGTTTCACCATCTCCTGAAGTTCGATAAACCCCGCCGGGGTAAAGTCGTAACTGCGGTGCATCACGTTGAAGTCGTCGTGGGTCGACAGGCCTACCTTGGCGCACGAGGCGTCTTCCAGATAATTCTTCAGCGATTCCGGCATCCCTATCTTGCACATCCTGAACAGGAAGCACAAATCTTCGCCGCCCAACTGTAGCAGCGCCACAGGGTGACGCTCGCCACGCTTGAACGACGGGCGGGTCTCGGTGTCGAAGCCCACAAGCGGAAGTTTGCGAAGGTGGGCCACAGCGCTGTTAACCTTTGACAATGTGTCAACAACGATTATTTCGCCTTCGAAACTTACGACGGGCATTTTGTTCACCTGCTCTTTGTCGATTGTAATCGTGTATTTCATTTCACTGACAAAAGTAGTGATATTTTTTTAATTTTTCAAAATTCAATCCATTTTTTTACATTTTTGCAGTGTGGCTTCATGCCCAAGGACCGAAAACGCGCTAAAAAAGTCCCACGGATTATCTGACGGTTCTCGATGATAAACATCAGAGTATCAGATAATCCGTGGGCTTTAACTTCGGTCTGCTCTCAGCCGCGTTACTTGGTGAGGGTGACGATGAGGGTGGCGATGCTGATGAGCGTACCCACCGAACTCATTCCCAGAGTGAGCGCGGGCGGCACTTGCCACGACGAGCGTGCCTTGCTGGCGTTTGGCTCGACGTAAATCACGTCGTTCTGCTGGAGGTAGAAGTCGGGCGACACCAGCAGGTTCTTGTCGTTGAGGTTGACGGTGCGCACTTGGCGGCTGCCGTCGGCATTGGTGCGAACAATCATCACGTTGTCGCGGCGGCCCTGAATGGTCAGGTCGCCCGATTGGGCAAGTGCCTCAAGAATGGTCAGGCGGCCGTTGGGCGACTTGATGACGCCGGGGTTCTTAACCTCGCCCATCGTGGTCACGCGGAAGTTCTGCAGACGCACCTCCACGCCGGGCATCACCGTGAGGTAACGCGGGTAGATTTGCGAAGCAATCAGTTGCTCGGCGGCGCTGATGGTGATGCCGCCCAAGTGCAGTTTGCCTACGAGCGGGAACTCGATATCGCCCTGGTTGTCAACCAAGTAGTAGAATATTGAGTTCTCCTGGTTGTTGATGTTGTTGCTGCCTTGCGACGACACGTATTCGTCTTTGTTAAACGGTTTCACAGCCTCTACATCGGGACCCGACACGTTGATGCGCAGCAAGTCGCCGGGCATCAGCACGGGGTCGGCGGCACGCGCGGCGGCACGCAGCGACTCCTGCGAGAGCGTGTTGGCATCGATAAGATACGGGATTTCCTTTGAGGTGTTGCAACTGGCAAGTAACAGGCCAACTGCCAAAATGGCAAGTAAATTCTTGATTTTCATATGTTAAGCGTTTTTGATTTATTTTCCTGCATTATCGAGGCAAAGTTAGTAAAAAATATCCAATTCACCATCCATCGGCAGATAAAAATTCATGTAGTGCCACTTTTTGTGTCTTTTTGCCCCGATGTTTAGAAAATTCTTCATACCTTTGTCTACGTGAAACAAGCGAGCATACCCGTCGAGCGGCATCCCTGGCTACCATTTATGCCGCCACAGGCGCGCATCCTCATGCTGGGCACCTTCCCGCCCAAGCGCGAGCGATGGGCTATGGAGTTCTATTATCCCAACCGAATCAACGACATGTGGCGAATAATGGGGCTCATCTTCTACGGCGACAAGAACCATTTTTGGGACGACGGCCGTGGTGGCTTCGACCTGCCGCGCATCCAGCAACTGCTCACCGACAAGCATATTGCGCTGTGGGACACCGCGATGGCTGTGCGACGACTGCGCGATAATGCCAGCGACAAATTCCTCGAAATCGTCGAGGAAATCGACCTGGCAACGCTGCTGCGCGAAAATCCAACTATCACCACAGTGATTACCGCTGGCGAGAAAGCCACCTCGGTGGTGGCGCGCCAGGCCGGTGTCGACACGCCGGCGGTGGGGCAGGGCACGCCGTGCTGCGTGGGTGGCCACCAATTCACGCTGTGGCGCATGCCGTCGTCGTCGCGCGCTTATCCGCTCGCTCTCGAGAAAAAGGCGCAAGCCTATGCTAAAGTACTTAATTGTGTAAATGAAACGTAAACATCTAATATTCATAGCATTATCGCTGGTGGCTGTCGCGGCTATGGCCCAGGATGCCACCGCATCGGCTCATGCTGGCTCATGGAGTTACGACTTGTACATGTGGTTCAAGAGCCACATGAATTATGGCACAATCGTGCTGCTGATGGCCATCGAAAGTTCCATCATTCCCTTGCCCAGCGAGGTGGTGGTGCCGCCGGCCGCTTATTTCTCGCTGCAGGCCGACTCGCCGCTCAACTTCGGGTGGGTCATCGCGGCGGCAACGCTCGGCGCCTTCATTGGCTCGGCGATAAACTATGGCCTCTCGGTACTGCTCGGGCGACCTATCATCTACGCCTTCGCGGAGAGTAGACTGGGGCACTTTTTGCGCCTCAGCGCCAAGAAACTCGACCATGCCGAGGAGTTCTTCCGCAAGCGTGGCGCGGTGTCGATTTTCATCGGCCGACTGCTGCCCGTGGTGCGACACCTCATCTCAATACCGGCCGGACTGGCGCGCATGCATCTGCCCACCTTCTGCCTCTACACCATTCTCGGTGCCGGGCTATGGAACGTGGTGCTCGCTGCGCTGGGCTATCTGCTCTATCTTGTCGTGCCCGACGACCGGCTGCTCTTCGACCAACTCGAGCATTACAGCCTCTACATCAAGATTGCGGGCTTTGCGCTGCTCGCTGCCGTAGCGGCATACCTTATTTATAAATATAAAATCAAAAAATCTACCGACAAACCATGAAAGTAGCCCCCTCACTGCTCAGCGCCAACTTTGGCAACCTGGAGCACGACCTCGACATGATTAACCGCAGCGAGGCAACCATGCTTCACCTCGACGTTATGGACGGCGTGTTCGTGCCGAACATCTCATTCGGCTTTCCCGTGATCGAATATGTGCAACGGCTGTGCAAAAAGCCGCTGGATGTGCATCTGATGATTGTCGAGCCGCAGAAGTTCGTCAGCCAAGTGCGCGACACCGGCGCCACGATTATGAACGTCCATTACGAAGTGTGCCCACACCTGCACCGCGTGGTACAGCAAATCAAGAGCGCGGGCATGCAGGCCGGCGTGACCATCAATCCTGCCACTCCGGTGCATATGCTGCGCGACATAGTAGCCGACCTCGACCTGGTGCTTCTCATGTCGGTGAACCCCGGCTTTGGCGGACAGAAGTTTATACCAGGCACACTGCGCAAAGTTGCTGAGTTGAAGCAACTTATTGCCGAGACGGGCTCGCATGCCATCATTGAGGTTGACGGTGGCGTGAACGATGTCACTGGCCGTCAACTTGCCGAGCAGGGTGCCGAAATGGTTGTCGCTGGCAATTATGTCTTTAAGTCTGCCGACCCTTTGCAGGCCATCTCTACCCTTGCGGCTCTGTAGGCGTTTTTGGCGCATCATTTTTGGCAAAAATAAAAAAAATTGCGGCACAATCTTGCGAGTGTCAAAAGTTTGTTGTAATTTTGCACCCGCAAAAAGGGCCACAAGCCCATTTTCACGACCAGGAGAGATGCCGGAGTGGTCGATCGGGGCGGTCTCGAAAACCGTTGTACGCTTTGCGTACCGTGGGTTCGAATCCCTCTCTCTCCGCCAGATGATGACTAACGGCTGAGACGAAAGTCTCAGTCGTTTTTTCATTGTGCCGCGATGTGAGAGCATGCTCTCAAAATCGTGGCGCAATGAAAAAACGAGATGGGCGAAGCCCGTTAGTCATCATCTGGCAGCGGCCCCGCGGGAGCGCAAGGGATGCGCCACAGCGAATCCCTCTCTCGGTTCGGAAAAAGCAAAACTTGTTTTGTTTTTCCGAACCGCCGCATGATTGCGCTCAGCGAATCCCTCTCCCCACCATCCACTCCTCATGCAGCATTCTCAAAAAATACTCTCAAAAAATACTCAAAAAATAATGGTATTTGGATGCAAAATCTTTTGACTATTTCAAAAACCGTGCTAAATTTGCAGGCGAAAGTTCGGAAAAGTGTATCACTTGCACACAAAATCGAACTTTTTTGTGATTTATAAGGATTGACGAGACAAAATCAATCTCTTCCGACAGAGGACACTGATAAATGATCTGATAATTCGTCACCCGCTGTTATGGCCTGGCCATAAGTTTGGCGGTTGTAAATAAATATTTGATTATGAAAGAGATATATCTTGCTGGAGGGTGCTTCTGGGGCACAGAGCACTTCTTTAAACAAATCGACGGGGTGGTGGAGACACAGGTGGGCTATGCCAACAGCGTCACCGAGAACCCCACGTATCAAGAGGTGTGCACCTCGGCGACACACGCTGCCGAGACGGTGCGCGTGGTCTACGACCCCGCCAAGGTGGGGCTTCGCTTCCTGCTGAAGATGTACTTTGCGGCCATCGACCCGGTCAGCGTCAACAAGCAGGGCGGCGATGTGGGCACGCAGTATCGCACCGGCATCTATTATGTCGACCCAGCCGACCGCGCTGTCATCGACGAGGTCTACCAGGCTGAGCAGGCCAAGTGTTCCGAACTTTTTGCCGTGGAGAATCAACCTCTGGAGAATTTCTTCCCCGCCGAGGACTATCATCAGGACTACCTCGACAAGAACCCCGACGGCTACTGCCACCTGCCGCTGGCGCTGTTCAAGATGGCCAAGGAGGCTACACCGTGTCCCGACTGACGCGTGCGCCCGCCAAGATAATTAATCACACTCATCACAATAGTAATGAAACACATATTATTCACACTGGTTGCTCTCACGGCGCTCACGCTCAGCGCCGGCACACCGTTGCCCCCGGTGGGCGACTGCTGCAAGGCAACCGACACAATCTGCAAAGCGACTATGGAACAAAACATGCAAGAGGTGCAGAATTTCCTCAAAGAGTGCAGCGCGTTCTTCATCGCCACGGTCGATGGCGACCAGCCACACGTGCGCCCCTTCGGCGTGTCGGAAATCATCGACGGCCGCTTTTACATCCAGACGGGCAAGCGGAAAGACGTGTACAAGCAAATCAAGGCCAATGGCAAGTTTGAAATCTGTGCGCTCAAGCCCTCGGGCAGCGAGTGGATGCGACTGAGCGGCACGCTTGTCGACGAGAACTCAATAGCGGTCAAGGAGGAGTTCCTGAACCGCAACGAGATGCTCAAGTCGATGTACAGTGCCGACGACGACAACACCGCCTTGCTGCAAGTTGTCAACGCCACGGCACGATTCTTCTCGTTCGGCGCGCCCGAGCGCACTATCCACTTCTGACATGAGAGCCACTGTCGACCCTATGGGTCAGGCTATTGCCGATTTCCACCGTCGCGGCACGGCATCGACGCTTAGGGTGTTCTCGCCAATGTTCGACGAGGACGAGATTCCCGTCGATATGCTTTTCCGCGGGGTTGACGACATGCCCGTGCTGGAACGCTGCGCCCTCGACAAGGCTTGCGGGCGCACTCTCGACGTGGGCGCTGGCGCCGGATGCCACACCCTGGAGTTGCAGCGGCGCGGCATCGATGTCACCGCGGTCGACATCTCGCCGCTCGCCGTGGCCACCATGCGCCAGCGGGGCGTGAAAAAGGCCGTCGAGATCGATTTCTTCGACCTCAACGAGAGTTACGACACCATCTTGATGCTGATGAATGGCATCGGCATAGTGGGCACGCTCGATCGCCTGCCGCAGTTCTTTGCCCACCTCGACCGCGTCCTCGCCCCGGGCGGACAGGTGCTCTGCGACTCATCGGACATCAGTTACGTGTTTCGCGACGACGACGGCGTGCTCGACTATCCCGGCGAGGGCTACTATGGCGAACTCGTCTACCGCATGCAGTATGGCGACACGGTGGGCGAGCCGTTTCCCTGGCTATTCATTGACCGTGACACATTGGCGGCCGCGGCCCGCCAGGCCGGCTACCGAATGGACGTTGTTGCCGAGGGCAAGCACTACGACTACCTCGCGCGTCTCACAAAACTTTGAATAACAATGGATTATAGCGATATTATTGACCAATATCTCGAGAAACCCTATTTGGTCGTCGACATCTTGCCCAAGCAGGTGCCAAAAGGCAGTCGAGGGCAGTATTTCCGTGTCGAGGAGTACTTCCGCACCGAGAGTCGCATGGCCGAGTTAAGCGAGAAGTTTGCCAATGTGCTGCTCAAACTCAACTGCTACGACGACATCGAGATGGGGTTCACCGAGGGCGAGTGGACGCTCAACCCGGCCCCGTCTATGCTCCATGAGTGGGTGTGCCACCGGCGTCCTGTGTATGTGTTGCTGAAAGGCGCCGACGCCATGATTGTGGCCGACCGCGACGACACTTACATGACGATCTACAACCCCGATGACGACACCCTGGCGATGGTTCGTGTCATAGCCGCAGCCGAGGGCTTGTTTGTCTGGAAACCATAAAAAGGGGATAACACATTTTGCATTTCGCTCAACTTGCACTAAATTTGCAAAAAAAATAAAAATTGGATAAATATATGGATAATACAGGCATTATGCTTCCGCTCGGACTTGTGCTTCGCGACCGCTACCGCATCGAGGAGTACCTGGCCAGTGGTGGATTCGGCAACACTTATCGCGTGCATGATATGCAGCTCGACGAGGACTTTGCCCTGAAGGAGTTCTTCTGCCGAACCATCAACAGCCGCAACCGCTCAACGCAGTACGTCACTGTGAGCAACCCGGGCAATATGGCCGATTTCCAGTCGTTGCACAAGAAGTTCCGCAAGGAGGCGCTGCGCATACGCGGCCTCAGCGGTGACCATATCGTCAAGGTCTATGACCTCTTTGAGGAGTTCGGCACGAGCTATTACGTGATGGACTTTATCGACGGCGAATCGCTCCAGACGATGGTGAAGCGGCGCGGCCCGCTGCCCGAGGCGGAAGTGCTGGGCTACCTGGAGCAGATGCTCGACGGACTCGAAGAGATTCACCGCGAGAGCATTTGGCATCTCGACATCAAGCCTGGCAACATGATGCTCGACAAAAAAGGGCGGCTGCGGCTTATCGACTTCGGGGCCAGCAAACTGGTGGACTTGAGCAGCGGCGCAATGACCAGTTCGATGGCCATGGCCTATACTCCAGGTTATGCGCCTATCGAGCAGACCGAGCAAAAGCTTGAGGCCATCGGCGCGCACACCGACCTCTATGCCATCGGTGCCACGTTGTACAACCTGCTCACCAATGAGCGTCCACCGTCGACGGTCGACCTTATCAGCATGGGTGACAGCGCTTTCAACTATCCACCTACTGTGTCGCAGCCCATGCGTGATCTGATTGCCTGGCTGATGCAGGTTCGCGGTGAGAACCGCCCACAAAACGTAGCCCAGGTACGCCACTTCCTCGCCTCACACGACTTCACCCCTGCGGCTGCCGCAGAACCACCAAAAACACCGGCCGACGACGAGACGGTGGCCTCGACAACCGCAACTGAACCAAGCGAAGTATCAGAGCCAACCGATGTGTCAGTGCCCAGCCCCCAGCCGTCGACAGTGATGACTGAGCCTGAGCCGCTGCCGTCAGAGCAATCGAAATCGAGCAAAAAGGGACTATATATTGGCGGCGCAATAGCCGCAGTTTTAATAGCGCTTATTATTGTCTTTTTCCATAATTCAGAGTCTCATCCTAAGTTGGTGAAAGTGGCCGGTGCACAGACGTTTACGGCAAACGGCGTGTCGTTCACCATGATTCCCGTCGAGGGCGGCACGTTCACCATGGGAGCAACTGAAGAGCAGGGCAGCGACGCGGATGATGATGAGATGCCTGCGCACCAAGTGACGTTAAGCGGCTTTAGCATCGGTCAAACTGAAGTTACGCAGGAATTGTGGCAAGCAGTGATGGGGAGTAACCCCAGCTATTGTAATGATACAGGTAATTCCAGCACTGGTTCAAGTCATAGTAAGAATTTTGGCACCAACTTGCAGCGGCCAGTGGAGGAGGGGAGTTGGGATGACTGCCAGGTGTTCATCACGAAGTTAAACCAGATTACAGGGCAGAACTTCCGCTTGCCCACCGAGGCAGAATGGGAGTATGCCGCTCGTGGCGGCAACAAGAGTCATGGTTACAAATATGCCGGCAGCAACACACTCGGCGAAGTGGCATGGCAAAATATATACATCTTTAATTATATGACTATCGAAGTCGCCAAGAAGGCGGCAAACGAATTGGGCCTGTACGACATGAGCGGCAGTGTTAGTGAGTGGTGCCAAGACTGGTATGGCAGTTACAGCAGCGATGCGCAGACCAACCCCACCGGTCCCGATTCGGGCTCCGAACGCGTGTGCCGTAGCGGCGTCTGGAGCAGCGATGCAAGGTACTGCCGTGTGTCGCGCCGTAGAAGCATGACACCGTCGCTCGGAGTCAATGACATCGGCTTGCGCCTTGCCCTTTAGTGAGGCCTCCTCCGGCCCCTCCGAAGGAGGGGTGTGCTATAGTTAATCTATCACTATTGTGGTTATTTGTTTGATTGTCAAGGAATTAAATGAAAATTCGTTTAATTTGTTGACCAATAATTGTCACTCATTGTCTATTTTGTTGTTTTTCATTGTCTTAAAGAGCAAAGACAATGTGTGACAATTATTTTTTCTTCCAATGTGAGATTTTGTTAAGATTTGTTTGATTTCTGCGCCGTTAGGCGCACTCCTTTCTACCACGATGGGAGTGCGTTTCGCGCAGAAAACAAACTGTAGAGAAAACTTAGGCTATGCCCAGGAGTTCGATTTCGAAAATCAGGGTTGAGCCGCCGGGGATGCCGGGTTGCGAGTGCTTGCCGTAGCCCATCTCGGCAGGGATGTACACCTCCCATTTGTCGCCGATGTGCATCTGCTGCATGGCGATCACCCAGCCTTCAATCAGGTTGAATAGGCGGCATGCTAATGGCGCGCCGCCACGGCTGCTGTCGAACTGCTTGCCGTCGATGGTCTTGCCGGTATAGTGCGCGGTGATGACACTGCGCAGGGTGGGCTGGGCGCTTGCGGCGTCGCCTTCGGCAAGCACCTTGTAATAAACGCCTTTAGCGAGGGCTTTCACCCCGGGCTCTTGCGACTTGGCGGCGAGCCAGTCCTTGTTTGCTTGGTTGTATTCTTGCTTTGTCATTTTCATTCCTCCAATCGTTGTTTAATTTTTGTCCATGCGTGCGAGTCGAAGAGGAAGCACTGCTTCATCGTTTCGGCCATCGTGGTGAAGCGACTGTAGGGGATGGTGAAACTAAGTTCGTCCTTGCCGACCCATGGGCGCACCGACGGGTCGAACAGCCCGAGGAAGCAGCGATGTCCGCACTTGGCGTTTTCACTCACTGTCATCGATACCACCGTGCTGCATCCCGAGCCGAATTGCGAGACCACGGCATCAGGCTCGCTGCTGTCGTAGAATGCCCAGCCGCACAAGCCCGAAAGCATGTCGGGCGTGGCAAAAAACAGGATGCCCTCGGTGCCCTCGAACGACTCGGCCTGGTCGATTCTTATGAAGTTCAGATACGGCTTTGTGGCGCGTGTGATGCCCAGGGCGTTCACGTAGTCCACAACCATCTCGGGCGTTTTCTTGTACTTCTCCTTCAGCGACACAAAGCCCGGCACATGCTGGGGCATGTCGCTAAATCCGGTGTACAGTTTGCCGCCGCCACAGCCAATGACGTCGACGCTTAGGGCAACGGGCTGGCCCTCGCGCGCCGCTTGCAGCCCCTTGAAGAAGCAGCCGCCTATTTTTGCAGTGTCGGCAACCGCCGTGTCGCTGTAGCCGAACAGCAACGGCAGCGACGCCTTGCTGCCGAAGGCCTCACGGTAGTTTTGAATGAATTCCTTTATCTCCATAACATTCTTTTTTGGGGACAAATATAGTGTTTTTTCGCCAATTCTGAGTAATTTTGTGGTCTAAACAATTGACCGAGGATTATGAACGAGATATTCGAAAAAAACTTGGGGCGCGACCTTCATCAGTTTCTGCTGATGATGAACGAGGTGGATGAGCGCATCCCCGACTGCCCCGACGTGGAGCAGAAGTGGCCCGAAATTGCCAATGCCTACCTGCCCGACGGCATCCGCGAGTTTCAGGATTTCCCCACCGCGTCGCTCGGATGGATGATGTACATCGGCATGGCGGTGGCTAAGTATTGGGACGCCGAGTGGGAAATCTACTCAAACATCGACGACCTATACGCCTATATGCGCGACAAGCGCGGCTACGACAACCTCGACGAGTACATCCTCAGCGATGTGCTTTTGCTGCGCGGCGACGACATCGCGGCGACCGAAAAGTTGGTGGGGGAGTGCTCGGCAAGGGTCTACAACACCTTGATGCACCAAAACATCGAGCCCGGGACGCGCGAGGCCCTCGAGGCTTACGTGGCCTGCCTGAGCCAACTGTACCTGATGGGCTCGGCGGTGCAACTCAAGCGCATGGGCTATCACATGGTGAAGATGGGCTGACGCGACGGCAAAAACTCTTTCTCGCAAAGACGGTGCAGCAAAATGTTGCCCAAAAATTGCCGCTCGTAACGAAAATTTCACTAATTTTGTACTCAAGAAATTGTGCCGTGGCTCACATTTTGCCGCTGGTAATCATTGTGGGTGGGCTAATTTCTTGATTGATGGCGAGTTAATGCTCGTGGCCATCTTTTAGTTTGTATTCTTTTTTGCTCGCGGCGATGTCGCTGGCAATGAAATAAAATGTGATTTAAAAGATATGATTAACCGTTTTTTGATTAGGGTAAAGGTCATTCAGGCTCTCTACAGTTATGTGCTCAACAGCCCCGACCGCACCGTGAAGCAAGCCGTGCATGAACTGCAGAACAGTTTCGACAAGTCTTACGAGTTGTATTTTTACTTCCTGCAACTGATTGTCGAACTCACCAACATGCAGGATCGCCGACTCGACGACGCGCGCAACAAGTTCTTGCCCACCGAGGAGGAGATGAATCCCGACACCCGGTTTATCGACAACCGCTTGGTGAAACTGCTTAACGCCAACGAGGACTTCAGCGAGTATTGCGAACACCACAACGTGTCGTGGACCGACGACATCGTGTTCATGCGCTTGCTGCTCGACAAGGTGCTCAACAGCGATTACTACAAGGCTTACATGCAGCGCGGCGAGCAGGATACCACCTTGGGCGACGACTGCGAACTGTGGCGCAACCTGATCAAGAACGTCCTGGCCAACGACGAGGACTTTATCGACCATATCGAGAACATGTCGGTGCATTGGAGCATCGAAGACTGTGACGTGATGAGCCAATTTGCCATCAAGACCATCCGGCGCTTTGAGATGGGCGACGACAAGCCCATCATGCCCATGTACAAAGACGAGGAGGACGCCCGCTTCGGTGAGGACCTTTTCGGCTGGGCCATTGACGAGATGGAGGAGAACAATATGCTCATCGACAAGGCCGTAGACACCTCGCGCTGGAGCCACGAGCGTGTGGCCTTGATGGACCGCATCATCATGTGCGCCGCAATCAGCGAGATGCGCCACTATTACCTCACCATCCCCGTGAGCGTAACCCTTAACGAGTATATCGAGTTGGCAAAGATATTCAGCACGCCCAACAGCGGACAGTTTGTCAACGGTGTGCTCAACGGCATCGCTCACAGCCTCGACCTCCCGCGCGGGGCAAAGCCAAAAAAATAAGAACAATTATTCATAAACAAATACACACATTATTATGTTATCAACGATTCTTTTGCAAGCGGCACAAGGTGCTGCACCCAGTGGCGGTATAGCCGACTATAGCGGTCTGATTATGATTGTTGCCCTTATCGCAATCTTCTATTTCTTCATGATTCGCCCGCAACAGCAGAAACAGAAGAAGATCAACGAGTTCCGCTCGAGCCTGAAGAAAGGCGATAAGGTGATGACTGCCGGTGGCATCTACGGACGCATCGTGACCATCAAGGACAGCACTGTGATTCTTGAGGTTGCCGACGGTGTGCGTATCACCATCGACAAGGCAATGATTTACCAAACTGCACAGGAGGTGGCCGAAACTGGCGCTGAGCCTGGCAAGTAATTTAATCGCTACACAATGAGCCGAATAGCCGATTTCTTCAAGCGCATCACCGCGTTCCGCGTCAAGGACAGCCGCACCCGCTCGGTGCTGCTTTACCTGTTCTTTGTGCTGATTTCGGCTATCTTTTGGGGATTTCTCACGTTCAACAAGTCGATTAACGTCGACGTCGAGGTGCCGGTGGTGATCACTGGCATACCGCAAAACGTGCGCTTCCTCAACAACATCCCCGACACTATCACCGTCAACGTCAACGACCGCGGCACGAGTTTCATCAAGTACGTGTTTTGGGAAACGCCGAAACTCGAGTTGCGCTTTGGCGACTATAGCGACGGCATCAGCCAGTTCCGCGTCGATGCCAGCAATATGCGCAAACTCGTCAGCCGGCTGCTTAACCGCAATCCGTCGACACTCACCATCCTGCCCGAGAGCATAACGGCAAAGTTCACCGACTTGCCCGGAAAACTCGTGCCTGTGGTGCTTGATGTCGAAGTTAATCCGGCGATGCTATATGCGCAAAACGGTGTGATTGAGCGCAGTGCCGATTCGGTGGTGGTCTACGGCGACAAGGCGTCGCTGCAAGAAATTACCGAAGTCTACACCTATCACGTCAAACTCAACGACCTGACTGACACACTGCATCGGCGCGTCATCGTGTCGCCAATAAAGGGTGTCGTCATCGAGCCGCGATATATCGACATCATGGTGCCCATCGAGAAGATGATTACCCACACGCAGCGCATCCCCGTTTCGGTGCGCAACGTGCCTAACGGCATTCGCGTGATCGTCTTCCCGTCGAGCGTCGATGTGAGTTTCCGTGCGCCCATGAGTGCCGCCCGCAACCATAACGACGAGATTACCGCCGTGGTCGACTACAACAGCATCGTGCCCGGCAACCGCAAGGTGGCCATCGGAGTAGGGGAGTCGCCCGGCTCTTATCAGGATGTGCGGCTGGCGCTCGACAGCGTGGAATATATGATTGAGAAACAATAACGCGTTGTGGAACTGATAGTTATTGCTGGCGGAATAGGGAGCGGAAAAAGTGTGGTCTCGCGCATGGTCGAGGTGATGGGCTATCCCGTCTACGACTGCGACAGCCGCGCCAAGTGGCTCATGGAGCACGACGGCGACCTGCGCGACGCGCTCACCCAGTTGCTCGGCGCCGAGGCTTACCGCGACGGCCGTCTCGACCGTGACTACGTGAGCCGCCGCATCTTCGGCGACGCGTCTTTGCTGGCCGCAATCAACGCCGCGGTGCACCCCGCCGTGGCGCGCGACTTGCAGCGGTGGCGCGACAGCCAAGACGGCGCGCTATGCTTTGCTGAAACGGCAATTGTGCGCACCAGCCGACTCGACAAGGTGGCTAACCGCGTATGGTGGGTCGACGCGCCCATCGACGTGCGCATCAAGCGCGTGATGGCGCGCAACGGTGTCGACGAGAGCCGCGTCAGGCAGCGCATGCAGGCACAGAGCGTCGAGACGCCGAGCCCTGATTTCTGCCGCATCGTCAATGACGGCAACACGGCCGTGTTGCCACAAGTGATGGCTTTGCTTGGCCAAAAAGGCCGCTAAAGCATTACACGAGAATTTGTATTATAATTTATTAAATATTAGAAACTTATTATGCTGAAAAAAGTATTGGCAATCTCGGGAAAATCGGGATTATACGAGTTGATTTCTTATGGTAAAAATATGATCGTGCTCAAGAGCCTGGTCGACGGAAAACGCCTGCCGGCTTACTCGCGCGACAAGATTATCTCGCTGGGCGACATCTCGATGTACACCACTGGCGACGACGTGCCTCTGGGGCAGGTCATGCAGTCGATTTTCGACAAGTTCGACGGCAAGGCAATCGACACCAAGAAGTACGATACCGCTGAGCAAATCCACGATTTCTTCATCCAGGTGTTGCCTGACTATGACCAGGATCGTGTCTACAAGAGCGACATCAAGAAGGTAATCAACTGGTACAACCTGCTCGTGGGTGCCGGATACACCTCGTTCCTCCCTGAGAAAGAGGAAACGCCCGAGGGCGACAATGCCGACGAAAAGAAAGACGAGTAAATCCACATTCAAGTTCTGGGGCGATTACAGCCTCAGAACTTGATCTTTTATAACTCATGCGCGCTGTGAAAAACAACCGATTGTGCTTGTGGCTGGCTTTGCTGTTGCTGATGCTGGCGCAGGCGTCGTGTCACAAGGGCATCAACACCTCTAACCATGGTAAATATCCCCGCCACCGACATGCGCGCAACGACGACAGCGGCCGACACCGCCACGACGACAACGACAAGCAAAATGCCGACGACGATTGGAAAACCTTGAACATCAAACTGCGTCGCGGCGACAACAAGGCGTTGTACGCCGAACTGAAGCGATGGCTCGGCACGCCATATAAATATGCCGCCCAGGAGTGTGGCGTGGGCACCGACTGCTCGGGAATGGTCATGATGGTGTATCGAAATGTGTACAACATCGACATTGAGCGCAATTCAGCCCGGATATTCGAAAAAAACTGCAAACCCGTGAAGCGCAACGAACTTCAGGAGGCCGACTTGGTATTTTTCAACAACGGCAAGTCGAGCCGCATCACACATGTTGGCATCTACCTGCGTGACAACAAGTTTGTCCATGCCTCATCGTCGCGAGGCGTGATGGTCAGCGACCTCAACCAGAACTACTGGGTTGAACACTTCCAATGCGCCGGCCGCATCCTCTAAAAATCAAAGGGACGGCATTCTTTTTTGTTCATTTTTATTGGTGTCCGATAAGAACCAGGGGTGGCAGATGTAGACGCAATTGGTTCTGTCACCCCTAACGGGGCTAAGAACGCACGATTTAGATGTAGGGACGCGCCATGGCGCGTAGTTCGAAAACGATATCAATCAAAATAATAACATGAA
>JAEEGL013333006.1_pt1 | contig 20705 bp, 16 predicted proteins | sample 9134231 | NCBI WGS metagenome assembly JAEEGL01 (sample SAMN16246548, study PRJNA631951) | gut metagenome | biome: gut microbiome; feature: rumen; material: fiber-attached | host: Bos | place: Iran: Karaj | collected 2018-10
AATGCTTTTTATTTTAAGTATTGTATGGTATTAAAGTATAGCTTCATTTTCTATTAATATTATAATCAAGACGGGTAAGTTATTAATATAACATATATATTGATATATGTATATATGTATAATACTTGTTGATTATCAGAAATTTAAAATTATTTAAATAAATAAATATTTAAATATAGAAATATTTAAAGTTTATTGTCTTTTGTTAGTCAACAATAAGGATCTTGTGCTTTTTAAAAATTATATAAAATACATGATTATGATGATGTATAATACCAATAATTTTCTTATAAACAATCAATGACCAATCAGTCATAAATATATACATATATATTTATAAATTAATGGGTTTTTACAACTATATAATATATAGAAAGAGGAGCTTTTATTTATGCTTGTTTTTTGGATTTCTAATTGTAAAATATTATTTTTTATAACCCCTAAAATTTCCGTTATTTTACAATTTGTTTTGAAGTAAGGAAAATCACATTTTTATATAAATCGAATATAAATGAAATTTTAAGGCAAATTTTCAAAAAAACACTAGAAATTAATGCCTAAAAGTGGTATAATATAAATATATATGGAGATATGTATATGGAAGTTAATATTACAACTGAATTTATAAAATTAGGGCAATTTTTGAAATTAGCTAATATTATTGTTAATGGAGCAGAAGCTAAACAATTTTTAATGAACAATAAAGTTACTGTTAATAGTGTAGAAGAAAATAGAAGAGGAAAAAAACTATATAATGGTGATGTCGTTGTTCTTTGTAACAAGACTTTTACTATTATTTCATCATTTAAATAATTATGTTAACTTTAAAAAGATTACAAATTAATAAGTTTAGATGTATTAAAAATGGTGATTACTCATTTCAAAATGGCGTTAATATAATTTTTGGTCCAAATGGGTGTGGGAAAACATCAATTATAGAGTCGATTTATGTCACAATGATGACAAAGTCATTTAGAACTAATAGAGATGTTGAATATATATCTGAAAATGATAATTATACTAATATTAAGGCGTTATTTGAATTGGATGATCAATCTAAAGAAATTAACTATTCTTTTTTTGATAAAAAGAAGATAATAATGTTAAATGGTAAAGAATTTAATAGAATTAGAGATTATATTGGGTTGTTTAAACTGGTTTGCTTTGAACCTAATGAAGTTTTTGTTTTGAAAAACGATAGTTTTTATAGAAGAAAACTATTAGATGTTTATATTTCTCAGATTGATTCGAAATATCTTAATAGTTTAATGAATTATAACAAAGTTATTGAAGAAAAAAATGCCCTTTTAAAGGGATTTAAAAAGAATAAAGATTCGTTATTTATATTAAAAGCTTATAATAACTTATTAATAAATGATATATTATATATTCACAATAAAAGAAAGAAATTCATAAAGGATTTATTTATTTATGTAAATAAATACGCTAAATTATTTAATAATATAAATTACGAATTAAATTTTGAGTATAAGTTCAACTATGATGTTGATAACTTGTTGATAACTTTTGATAACTATGTTGATAAAGAAATAGAACATGGAGCATCTATTATAGGTGTTCATAGAGATGATTTGTCTATTGAAATGAATTATAAGAATTTTGCTAAGTATTGTTCTATTGGTCAACAAAATACAATTGTTATTTGTTTGAAACTTGGAATTGTTGATTATTTGAAAGAAAAATTTGAAAATGTAATATTAATTCTTGATGATGTGTTTGCAGAATTAGATTTAGAAAGCCAAAATAAGCTTCTCTCTATTATTCCAAAAGACGTTCAAACAATAATTACTACATCTGTTTTAGATGGTATTGATAAAGAATTAATTAAAAAATGTAATATAATAAGAATGTAGAGGTGTTAATATGCCAGAAGAAAGTAACGTAATAGAAATTGAAAAAGAAAGCGAATCTCAAGCCAAGAAGGTTGAAGAGGCTGAAAAAGAATATGGTGGATCAAGTATCACGATTCTTGAAGGATTAGAAGCTGTAAGAAAACGTCCTGGTATGTATATCGGTTCTACTGGAGAACGTGGTTTACATCATCTAGTATGGGAAATTGTTGATAACTCTATTGATGAGGCTTTGGCTGGTTTCTGTGATACTATTGAGATTACTATTGGTAAAGAAAATACTATTACTGTTAAGGATAATGGTCGTGGTATTCCTGTTGATATTCATAAAAAGACTGGTGCTAGTGCAGCCGAAGCTGTATTTACAATATTACATGCTGGTGGTAAGTTTGATAGTAATACATATAAAGTATCAGGTGGTTTACACGGTGTTGGTGCCAGTGTAGTTAATGCATTAAGTACTTGGTTACATGTTATTATTAAAAGAGAAGGTAAAACCTATGAACAAGAATACAAATTGGGTAAAAGATTATATCCAATTAGAGAAATAGGTACAACAGACGGTCATGGTACTCAAGTAATCTTTAAGCCAGATGGAGATATTTTTAGAGATACTACAGTATTTAGTTATGAAACTTTGAGGGTTAGATTACAACAAAGTGCTTTTTTAAATAAAGGTTTAAGAATTTCATTGACAGATAGTAGAAATCCTGAAAAAATTAAGCAGGTAAGTTATTGTTATGAGGGTGGTATTACAGAATATGTTGCTTATTTGAATAAAAATAAGACAAATACCCCTATACACCCTAATATTTTCTATGTTGAAAAGACTGTTGAAAATATTGAAGTTGAGATAGCTTTACAATATACTGATGATTATAATAGTTCAATTTATTCGTTTATTAATAACATTTATACTCCAGAAGGTGGTACTCATGAAGAAGGTTTTAGAAATGCTTTAACAAGAGTATTAAACAACTATGGAAAAACATCAAATATATTTAGAAAAGACGAAGGATTAACTGGTGATGACGTTAGAGAAGGTTTAACTGCCATTATTTCTTGTAGACACCCAGATCCTCAATTTGAAGGACAAACAAAAGCTAAATTAGGTAATACTGAAGTTAGAAGAATTGTTTCTCAAATATTAACTGATAGTTTAGATGCGTTCTTAAAAGAAAATCCTACTGTTGCTAGAACAATCATTGAAAAAAGTGTTTTAGCTAGTCGTGCTAGATTAGCCGCTAAGAAAGCAAGAGAGGCAACTAGAAGAAAGAGTCCACTTGAATCATTAGGATTAGCTTCTAAACTAGCTGATTGTAGATCAAAAGACCCTTCTAAATGTGAAATATATATAGTCGAGGGAGATTCTGCCGGAGGAAGTGCAAAACAAGGCCGTGATAGCGAATTTCAAGCTATTTTACCACTAAGAGGTAAAGTATTAAATGTTGAAAAAGCTAGAATGGATAGAGCTTTAAGTAATAAAGAAATTATTTCTATGATTCAAGCTTTTGGTACTGGAATTGGACAGGAATTTAACATTAATCAAGCTAGATATCATAAAATTGTAATAATGACCGATGCCGATGTCGATGGTGCTCATATTTGCACATTGTTATTAACATTATTTTATAGATTCATGAGACCTCTTATAGAAAATGGTTATGTATATATTGCACAACCACCTCTTTATAAGGTGTCTCAAAATAAACGTGTTGAATATGCTTATAGTGATGAAGAATTACAAAAAATACTTGAAACATTTTCAAAAGCCTCTAAACCAACAATTCAACGTTATAAAGGTTTAGGTGAAATGAATTATGAACAATTATGGGAAACTACAATGGATCCTAATAATAGAACTTTATTACAAGTATCTTTAAGTGACGCTATTGAAGCTGATACTGTATTTAGCATGTTAATGGGTGATGATGTTGAACCAAGACGTGAATTTATTGAAGAAAATGCTGTATTTGTTGAAAATTTGGATGTATAGGAAGTTTAAATTATGGATGAAAAAGATAATAAAGAATTAGAAACAACTCAAGATTCAACTAATACAGAAAATACTGGAGATGTATTAATTGATGGACATCATTTAGGTGGTGTTAAAGAAGTTGATTTATCACAAAAGATGAAAACATCTTTTCTAAGTTATGCCATGAGTGTTATTGTATCTCGTGCATTACCTGATGTTAGAGATGGAATGAAGCCAGTTCATAGAAGAATTTTGTATGGTTTAAATGAGTTAGGTGTATTTCCTGATAAACCAACAAAAAAATCTGCTCGTATAGTTGGAGATGTAATGGGTAAATATCACCCTCATGGTGATGCAGCCATCTATGAATCAATGGTTAGAATGGCCCAAAACTTTAGTTATAGATATCCTTTAGTTGATGGACAAGGAAATTTTGGTAGTATTGATGGTGATGGTGCAGCCGCATCTCGTTATACTGAAGCTAAAATGAGTAAAATTGCTCTTGAATTATTAAGAGATTTAAATAAAAATACTGTAGATTTTCAAGATAACTATGATGGAACTGAAAGAGAACCTGTTGTTTTACCTTGTCGATTTCCTAATATACTAGTTAATGGTGCTACTGGTATTGCTGTTGGTATGGCAACTAATATTCCACCACATAATATGGCTGAAGTAATTGATGGATTGCTAGCTTTAATTAAAAATCCCGATATTTCTATTGAAGGATTAATGAATTATATTAAAGGTCCAGATTTCCCTACTGGTGGATGTATTATGGGTCTTTCTCAAGTAAGAAAGGCATACATGACAGGTAATGGTACTATAGTTTTAAGAGCAAAAACTGAGGTTGTAGATCTTGGCAATGGTAAAAATGCTATAATTGTTAAGGAAATTCCTTACCAAGTTAATAAAACTAGACTATTAGAGCGTATTGCGGAGACTGTTAGAGATAAAATTATTGATGGTATTACTGGATTGCAAGATGAATCAAGCGGTGAAGGCATACGTATTGTAATAGAATTAAGAAGAGATGCAAATGCTAATGTTGTTTTAAATAATTTATTTAAACATACTCAAATGCAAATTTCTTATGGTATGAATATGTTAGCTCTTGTAAAAGGTCAACCAAAAGTATTGAATATTAAAGAGGTTTTGGAGAACTATCTAGAACATCAAATTGAAGTTATCACTAGAAGAACTAAATTTGATTTAGAAAAAGCTGAACAAAGAGCTCATATTATTGAAGGTTTATTAATTGCTTTAGGTAGTATTGATGAAGTTATTCAAATTATTAAGAAGTCTAAGACTAATGAAGAAGCTACTAAGAGTTTAATGAGTGCTTTTAACTTAACTGAAGTTCAAACTAAAGCTATTTTAGATATGAAATTATCTAGATTAACTGGATTAGAAGTCGATAAGTTAAAAGAAGAAATGGTTTCTTTAAAGAAATTAATTATTGAGTTAAGAGAAATCCTTAAAAATAATAATAAAAAACTTGAAATTGTTGTCAAAGAATTACAAGATATTAAGGAAAGATTCGGAGACGAAAGAAAGAGTGAAATTAGTTTAAGTGACGATTTAGTAATAGAAGATGCTGATTTAATTCCTGTTGAAGATGCTATTATAACTATTACAAATAGAGGTTACGTAAAACGATTAACTGTTGATACATATCGTGCTCAAAATAGAGGTGGAAAAGGAATTGTTGGTGCAAAACTAACAGATGATGATTATATTGATAGAGTAATGTTTACCTCTACTCATGATTCTCTATTATTCTTCTCTACTTTTGGTAAAGTATATAAGATAAAAGCATATCAAATTCCATGTTCTTCAAGAACAGCAAAAGGTTTACCTATCGTTAACTTATTGAATTTTGAAGAAAATGAAAAGATTGCTACAGTATTAAATATTAATGATGATGTAACTCAAAACGGATACTTTGTATTTGCAACACGAAGAGGAATTATCAAGAAGACTGAAATAAGTGAATTCACAAACATTAGAATTAATGGAATTAAAGCTATTATTCTTAACGAAGGTGATGAATTATTTAAAGTAGGTATTACTGATGGTGAAAAGGATATTATTCTTGGTGCTAGCAATGGTAAAGGTATTAGATTTAGTGAGAGTGATGTAAGACCTATGGGTCGTATATCTGCCGGTGTTCGTGGATTATTGATTGATGCAGAAGATCGTATGGTTGGTATGGCGATTGTTAATACTGATGGTGATGAAATCATGATTGTCACTGAAAAAGGATACGGAAAACGTACAAATGTTGATGCATTTAGAGTTCAAGTTCGTGGTGGTAAAGGTGTTAAATCATTAAATATTACTAAAAAGAATGGTAATATGATTGCCTTAACTACTGTTAGAGGCGATGAGGATTTATTAGTTGTTACTGATAAAGGTATGGTTATAAGAACTCATCTAGATCAAATTAATACTGTTGGTAGAGATGCTCAAGGTGTATGTATTATTAAACTTGTAGATGATCAAGTAGCCGTAAGTATTGCTATTGTTCCTAGAACTGAGGAAGAGGAAGAAGTATTAGAAAAAGATGCTTCAGGATTTGAATTTGATGAAGATTATACATTCAAGGATGAAGATACTGAGGATTAATATTGACAAATTCATTTTAAAAGAATATAATAATATAAACTAATGACAAGACTATTTAGAAAGATTGTATTTTTAGAGACTTAATGTTTGGTGAAAATTAAGATTACGCTTTTTAAAATCTACCTTGGAAGGAAGTTAATAGCTTACGTTTGATTCACGTTATAGAATTATAGAGTGAGGTTAGCCTAATTAGGGTGGTACCACGGAAGTAATTTCGTCCCTTATACAATATGTATAAGGGCTTTTTATATTTTTAGGAGGATATTATGTTAGATATAAAAATGATTCGCGAAAACTTAGAAGAAGTAATAGCTCGTTTAAATACTAGACAAAAAGATTATAGTTATTTAAGAGATGTTATTAAAATGGATGATGAAAGAAGAGAAATCATCACAAAAGTTGAATTATTAAAGAAGGAAAGAAACGAAAAAAGTAAACTAATTGGAGAATTAAAAAGAAATAAACAAGACGCTACTGAAGTTTTAAATAGTGTTGCAAATATTGGAAATGATATTCAAGAATTAGATAAAAGAGTTGTTGAATTAGATGAAAAAATTAAAGATGCATTATTAAGAACTCCAAATTTATTACATAAATCAGTTCCAATTGGTAAAGATGAACACGATAATGTTGAAATTAGAAAGTTTATGGAACCAACAAAGTTTGATTATACTCCAAAAGCTCATTATGAAATTGGTGAAGCTTTAGATATTTTAGATTTTGATAGAGCTGCTAAAATTACAGGAAGTAGATTTGTTGTTTATAAAGGATTAGGTGCTAGATTAGAAAGATCATTAATTGCATTTATGATGGATTTACATAGCAATAAACATGGATATACTGAAATTATCCCACCATATATTGTAAATAGAGAAAGTATGACAGCTACTGGTCAACTTCCTAAATTTGAGGAAGATGCTTTTAAATTAACATGCAATGATGGAAACTGGTTTTTAAATCCAACAGCTGAAGTTCCTACTATTAATATGTATAGAAATGAAGTTGTTGACTATGATAAATTACCAATTAAACATTGTAGTTATACAATGGCTTTCAGAAGTGAAGCAGGTAGTGCTGGTAGAGACACTAGAGGATTAATTCGTACTCATCAATTTAACAAAGTAGAATTAATTAAAATTAGTAATGCTAAAGATAGTTATGATGAATTAGAAAAGATGTTGTTAGATTCTGAAGATGTATTAAAAGAGTTAAAATTACCATATCATGTTGTAAGTTTAAGCTCAGGAGATATGGGTTTTGGAATGGCAAAAACATATGATATTGAAGTTTGGATTCCTTCTCAAAATTGCTATAGAGAAATCGGAAGTATCTCAAATGCTGAAGATTATCAAGCAAGACGTGGAAATATTAGAACAAGAAATAAAGAAGGAAAGATGGAATATGTTCATACATTAAATGGTAGTGGACTAGCTGTAGGAAGAACATTAGTTGCTATTTTAGAAAACTATCAACAACCTGATGGTACTGTTAAAGTTCCTGATGTATTAGTTCCATATATGGGCTGTGAATATATTAAATAATTAGGAAATAATCGTTTATTAAAAGCAAGGTTAAAATCTTGCTTTTTTGTTTTTTCTTGTTTATATTTTATAATAATGATATAATTTTTTTAGGTGATAATTATGATTCAAATCAAAAAACTTTTTAAATCTTATTCTAATAGAAAAAATGAATTTAAAATATTAAAAAATATCAACTTAAAGTTTGAAAACAATGGTTTTGTTTCAATTTTAGGACCTTCTGGATGTGGTAAAACTACTTTACTTAATCTTATTGGAGGGCTTGATTTTCCTACTTCAGGAAATATATTAATTGACAATAAAGATATAACTGAATTAAGTTCAAAAAAAATCGACGCTTATAGAAATAATTGTGTTGGTTTTATCTTTCAAAATTCTTTTTTAATTGAAAATTTAACGGTTTATGAGAATATAAAATTATCATTAGATTTATCAAAAAATAAAACAAAAAATAAAAGAGAACTTGTTAAGCAAAGTTTATTAAGTGTTGGACTAAATGAATCCTTTTTAAATAAAAAATCTACACAACTTTCTGGTGGTGAACAACAAAGAGTTGCTATTGCAAGAGCAATAATTAATAAACCACAAATAATTTTAGCTGATGAACCAACTGGAGCTCTTGATTCGAAAACATCTAAAGATATAATTAAAATTTTAAAAGAATTATCAAAAAAATGTTTAGTTATTATGGTTACTCATAATGAAGAATTAGCTGTTCAACATTGTGATAGAATTATTAGATTATTTGATGGAAAAATTCAAAGTGATGAAATTTTAAATAATAATAATGATATAATGGATGAAGCTAATTTAAGAAGTGTAAAAATGAACTTTTTAACATCTTTTTTGATTAGTATAAAAAACATTATTTCTAATTTATTAAAGTCATTATTAACTAGTTTTGCTGGATGCATTGGAATTGTTGCAATTATTTTAGTATTAAGTGTATCTAAAGGAACAACTTTATATATTAATGATGTACAAAGTAAAGCATTAGAAAGCTATCCCGTAATTGTTAGGAGTAGTGCAGTAATTAGTTCTACTGGTAACATATATTCAAATAGAGTAGAGTATCCTGATGATAAAAAAATACTTGTTTCTAATATTTTAACTAATTATGAACATGTTAATAATATTGATGAAAAATTTATTGATTATATTAGTAAACTTGATAAATCTAAATATACTATACTTAATTATTCTCAATCTGTAAATTTTAGATTATATTATAATTATGATGGTGAAGTTGAAAGATTATCTAACTCATATTTACAAGAGATGCTAGACAATGAAGAGTTTATTTTATCGCAATATGATGTTTTAGCAGGAAAGCTTCCAAGTCAATATAATGAACTAGCTCTTGTAGTTGATTCTTATAATACTGTCAGTGCTCAAATACTTGATTCATTAGGTTTAGAGTGTGATAAAGATGAATATTCATTTGATGAGATTTTAGACAAAGAATATAAAATTATTGATAATAATATTTATTATACTTATGATGAGTTGCGCGATAGATATGTCACAAAAAAAAGTTATGAACAACAATATGATTTATCAAATGATGTTGTAAGAATTACTGCTATTATAAGAGAAAACAAAAATTGTAGTTTCCCACTTTATTCAACAGGTTTAGTTTATACTACTAAATTAACTGAATATGTTCATCAAAAGGCATTAGCATCTGATGTTGTTGTTGATCAATTAAATCGAGGAACAACATATAATGTTACAACTGGTAAAGAATTTACAATAAATACTAGTTTATCTCAAACAAGAACCATCGATTATCAATATGAAAGTTTGTTAATATCATTGGGTGCTGTAAAACAAATTACACGTATAAATATTTATAGTTTATCTTTTGAAGATCGAAATTATATAGAAAACTATGTTAAAGGTTATTCTGAATATAGTAAGTTAAATAATATTACTTATTATGATTATATGAGTTCTTTATCTAAAGAGTTTCAAACATTTATTGAATTATTAACAAAAACATTAGTAATATTTGGTAGTATTTCATTGATTGTTTCGGCTATTATGATTTTTATTACAACATATATATCTGTTATTGAAAGAAGAAAAGAGATTGGATTATTAAGATGTATTGGAGCTAGAAAGTTAGATATTGTTAAAGTTTTTAGTTCCGAAAATATAATATTAGGTGTTATATCTTGTATTTTTGCTGTAATATTTACTCATTTATTAAAAATGCCAATTAATAATATGGTTAGAGGTATTATGAGTAATAATTTGGGTTATAATCCAAGTAATTCTGTTGATTTTGTTGTGTTTGACAAAAAAATAGTGGTTATTATTTTATTAAGTGGTATAATAATAAATGTAATATCTGGTTTAATACCTTCCGTTAAGGCAAGTTTTGAGAAACCATCTAAAGTATTGAAAGGAGATTAATATGAAAGTAGAAGATTTTAAAATATTATTTGTATTTTTTGATTATGATAGATTAAATAACTTTCATATTTTTCTTAAAGGTAAAAAACCTGCTTTTAAGATTGAAACTCTTTTAAGTACAAAGGAAAATATAAATAGTTTTGATGACTCATATGATTATATTATTATTGATGAATCTGATGATGATCAAATTATTTACAAATACAACAAAAAGATTGTTTTAGATATTACTATGATAGAAAAATATATGGAACAATTTAACAAGTTTTTGGTTAATAATAATTATTATTACACTAATCATGATATGAAATATACTATATATTATTATCAAAATGATGATTTATTAAAGATGTTAAAAATGATTAATAAATATTATGGTAGTTATGAAGTTGTTTATTCTTATGATGGAATTGAATATAATATAAAAACTGATAAGGATTTAAGAATGATAATTAATTCTTATAAGAAATATAAACACATTAAGAAAATTGAATTTATTTGTAAAAATTTAGAATTAAAATATGAAAAAGCAAAAGTTCTTGCTTTTTGTTTAGATTATAAATATTTTGATACATTTTATGGTGAACTAGAGAAAAGATTAAATGAACTTTCTTTAGCTACATCAGAAGAATAAAAAAAAGGCACCAAGAGTGCCTTTTAATTATTTATTTTGTTTGCTAGTTCAATAAATTCCTCTTCAGTTAATTTATTAGGATTTGTATTAAATGAAAATTCTTGAGTATTATATCTTGGAATAATATGAATATGGAAGTGATTTACAGCTTGTCCAGCTATTTCATTATTATTATTTATTATATTTACTCCTTTTGCTCCAGTCGCTTTAACAATTTTTAGTGAAAGTTTTCTAACTAAATCAAATATTTCTTTTGATGTTTCTGAATCTAGGTCTAAGATTGTTTCATAGTGTTTCTTTGGAATAACAAGAGTATGACCTATTGTTAATTGAGAAATATCAAGAAAAGCTAAAATTTTTTCATCTTCATATATTTTATATGAACCTATTTCATTATTAATTATTTTACAAAATACACACATATATTATCCTCCATAAAGTCAATAATATTATAACATATATTTTGTTTAATTGAAAATATTATTAGATTATGATAAAATTAACAATAAGGAGATATTTTTTATGTTTAAAGATATTTTGAAATGTATAGAATCATATAATAGAATTATTATTCATCGTCATAGTAGACCTGATGGAGATGCTTTAGGTAGTCAATTAGGATTAAAGCATTTAATTCTTGATAATTTTTCTAATAAGAAAGTATATTGTGTAGGAGATATGACTGCTAGATATAGTTTTATAGGGGAAATGGATGTAATACCCGATTCTTTTTATGATGATGCTTTGGTTTTTGTTTTAGATTGTGCTGATCCTAAATTAATTAGTGATGATAGATTTCAAAAAGCTAGTAAACTAATTAAAATTGATCATCATATTAAATGTTGTGAATATTGTGATCTTGAACTAATTGATGAAAGTTTTGAAAGTTGTTGTGGTTTAATTGGATATTATGCTATTTTAAATAATTTAAAGTTGAGTAAAGAATCTGCTACTAGTTTATTTACTGGTATTGTAACAGATAGTGGAAGATTTAGATATGATCAAACAACATCAAGAACTTTTTATGTTGTTAGTAAGTTAATGGAATATGATATTGACACTAATTATATATATGATTCATTATATACAGAATCTTTTGATAATATATTATTAAGAGCTAAATATGTATTAAAAATTCAATTCAGTGAAAAGAATGTTGCATATATTATGACAACAAAAGAAGAAATAAAAGAAATGAACGTTGATGTATTTTCGATTTCTCGTGGTATGGTTAATACTATGGCTGGTATTAAAGGTGTTGATATTTGGGTTAATTTTACCGAAGATGAAGATGGAATTATTGCTGAAGTTAGAAGTGGTAAATATAATATTAATCCTGTCTGTGTTAAATATGGTGGTGGTGGACATCAAAAAGCTAGTGGTTGTGGTTTAAAGAGTTTTGATGAATGCTATGAAATGATAAAAGACTTAGAAAAGTTGGTGCAATAAATGAATAAAGAATTAATGAATGAAATTTTAAATAACATTAAAGAAAATGATAAGATATTAATTTGTAGACATACACGACCTGATGGAGATGCTGTTGGATCTACTTTAGGGTTAAAGCATATTTTAAAAGATAGTTTTCCTAATAAAGATGTTAGAGTAATTAATAATGATTATGCTGAGTATTTAAATTTTTTAGGTGAAGAAGATAAAGAAGACTTAGAATTTTATAAAGATAGTATTGCTATTATCATTGATACTAGTATACCGTCTAGAGTTTCTAATAATCATTATAAAGATTGTAAGATGGTTATACGTATTGATCATCATATTAATCTTGAACCATATGGTAATTTAGAATGGATTGAAGAAGAGAAATCTAGTGCTAGTGAAATGATTTGTGAGTTTTATTTGGCTTTTAAAGATGAATTAGTTTTATCTAAAGAGGCTGCAACTTGTATTTATACTGGAATTGTAACAGATAGTGGAAGATTTAAATTCGATAGTTGTAATGGCGATACATTAAGAAAGGCTAGTGTTCTATTGGATAAAGGAATAGATGTTGATAGTTTATTTGCTCATCTATATTTAACTGATGAAAGATCTTTAAAGTTAAAAGGACATATGCTTAATAATTTTAAAATTACTCCAAATGGTGTTGCATATATTTATGTTACTAAAAAATTACAAAAGAAATTTAATTTAACAAGTGATGAAAGCAGTGCAATGATATCTGTTATTGAATCCATTAAAGGATGTTTGATGTGGATTGCTTTTATAGATACTCCAGATAAATCTATTCGTGTTAGATTAAGAAGTAGATTTGTTAATGTAAATGAGATTGCTGAAAAATATCGAGGTGGAGGACACGCTAAAGCTAGTGGTGGAACTGTTTATAATAAAAAAGAAATTAATAGTTTATTAATGGATGCAGATAAAGTATTAAAGGAATATAAGGAAAATAATGAGGGTTGGCTATGAGAATTCTTATAACTAATGATGATGGTATTGATTCTTATGGTTTAAAGGAATTAGTAAGTATTGCCAAGAATTATGGTGAAGTAATGGTTGTTGCACCATCATCTGAACAAAGTTGTATGAGTCAATCAAGAAACTTAAGAAGAAAAATTGAGTATAAAAAGGTTGATGTTTTTGATGATATAGTAACATATACAATTGATAGTACTCCTACTGATTGTGTTTGTTTTGCTTATTATGGATTAAAATATGATTTTGATATTGTCTTTTCTGGAGTTAATAAAGGATTAAATCTTGGTCATGATATTTTATACTCTGGAACTTGTGCGGCTGTATTTGAAGCTGGTGGCTTAGGAAAGAAAGGCATTAGTTTTAGTTGTCATCGTAGTAGTTTTGATGGTATAAAATATATTAAAGAAACTATTGATTATATATTTAATAATTTAATAGATAAAGCCAACTTATTTAATGTTAATTTACCAAACGTTTCTAAAGGGATAAAAATAACAAGACAAGGTGGAATTAATTTCTCTACAGAATTTAAACTAGATAATCTTGATCATGGATTAACATATACATATGGAGATGATATAACTAGTTGTGATAGTGACAAGTTATACCTTGATACAGCATGTGTTATGAATAATTATATTTCAATTACTCCTATGACTAATGATAGAACAGATATTGAAATTTATAATAAGTTGACTAATAAGTAATAAATACTTGATTTTTTCAAAATTTAGTGTAAAATAATAATAACTTTAAAGGAGAATTTATATGAAAAAAGAATATATAAATAAATCATTCATTGAAATTGCTATTGAATTAATGGAAAATGATACTAGTTTTAAACCTCGTACTTTAGATAGTTTAACAGCTGAAGTTTTTGAATTAAAAGGATTAAACTATAAAGAGGAAAAAGAATTAGTTGGTCAATTCCAAATTGATTTCATGCTTTGTGGATTATTTGTTTGTTGTGGTGAAACAAAGAAGAATGAAAAACTTTGGGATTTAAAATCTAGACAAAAACATGATGTTATCGATAAAGATGCATATTTAATCGATGATCCATATGAAGATGATGAAGATGTATTAAATAATGAATTAAAAGATGATACATATGATGCTGAATCAGATGAATTTGATGATAATGATGATAATAATATCGATGATGACGATGATGAAACTGAAGAAAAAGATGAGATTGAAGAAGAATTCGAACTTATGAATAATGAATATTATGAAGATGATGAATTAGATGAAGATAAGTTCGATGATGTTGATGAATAGAATAAGTATGCTATTGTTTATACAATAGCTTTTCTTATCTTTACAATTTTTTTAAATTATTATATAATGAGGTAGAGTTTTATTTTGGAGGAGTTATGATTTTAGACGGATTTACAACAGCACAAGTTATTAGAACTAAGATTTCAGAAGAGGTATCAAGATATAAAGATATAATAACTCTTGCAATACTTATGGTTGGAAAGAACCAAGCAAGTCAAATTTATGTTAGAAATAAAGAAAAAGCTTGCGAAGAAGTTGGAATTAAAACTAAAGTTTATCAATTTGATGAAAATATAAGTCAAAAAGAAGTTTTAAAGATGATTGATGAATGTAATAAAGATGATTCTATTAATGGTATTCTTGTTCAATTACCATTACCTGGTCATATTAATGAAGAAGATGTATTAGATAGAATTGACCCTAAAAAAGATGTTGATGGATTAAATCTTGTTAATCAAGGTAAACTTGCTTTAGGTAAAAAATGTATTGAACCAGCAACAGCAAGAGGAGTTATCACATTATTAAAGAATAATAATATTGAATTATATGGTAAAAACGTTGTAGTAATTGGAAGAAGTAAACTTGTTGGTAAACCTCTTGCATTATTAATGCTACAAGAAAATGCTACTGTTACAGTATGTCATTCAAAAACACAAAATTTGAAGGATTTTACTAAGAAAGCTGATATTATTTGTATTGCTATCGGTCAACCTAAGTTTTTAACTGGTGATATGATTAAACGTGATAGCGTAATTGTTGATGTTGGTATTAATAGAGTAGCCGGAACATTATGCGGTGATGTTGATTTTGATGATTGCAAAGAAATTGCAAGTTACATTACACCAGTTCCTAAAGGAGTTGGTCCTATGACTATTGCAACATTACTTCAAAATGTATTAAAATGTTATAAGATTCAAAAGAATTTATTAGATTAATTTAAATCCATAAGATTAATTTCTTATGGTTTTTTGTATGAAGGAAGGTAATAATATGAAAATGATAGTTGGTCTTGGTAATCCAGGGGAAGAATATATTAATACTAGACATAATATTGGATTTACTTTTATTGATTCTGGTTTAAAAGATTTAAATTTAAATTTTAAATTTGAAAAGAAATTAAAGTGTGAACTAGTTAAAACAAATTTATATGGTCAAGAAGTATTATTTGTTAAACCAATGACATATATGAATTTATCAGGGGAAGCTGTTAAACTAGTTAAGGATTATTATAAAGTTGATTCTAGTGATATTATTGTTATTCACGATGATTTAGATTTACCTGTTGGAAAGATTAGAATACGTGCTAATGGTTCTAGTGGTGGTCAAAAAGGGATGAAAAACATTATTGATTTATTACAAACTGAAGATATTAAACGTATTAGAGTTGGTATATCTAAAGGACCCGATATTATTAATCATGTTTTGGGAAAATTTAAAAAGGAAGAACAAGAACTTATTAATGAAATAATTTTGAAAGCAAATGATATGTTAAAAGATTATTTAACTTTAACATTTGATAAGTTTATGAATAAATATAATTAGTATGAATTCAATAAATGATTTATTAAAGAAAAATAAAGATATTAATAATTTAATAGACATGATGAAAGGCTCTGAATATAGCCTTTTTTGTTATGGAATGACAGATAATTTCTCTTTATTACTTAGTGATTTATTATACAAAGAATTAGATAAGACTATCTTAATGGTTTGTCCTAATGCATATCTAGCTAATTCGTTTTATGCTCCATTATGCAATGTTATTGGATATGAGAGTTTAAATTTATACGTCGTTGATGATTTAGCTAGTAGTGAAGCAGTTGTTATTTCAAATGAACTATTACAAGAAAGAATGGTTACATTAAGAAATATATATGAAGGAAAGAAGACAATTATAATTACTCATATAGAAGCTTGTTTAAGACCAATAGTTTCTATTGATAGATTTAGAAATAATGTTATTAATATTAAGAAAAATAAAACAATAGATTTAAATAAGTTTATTAATCTTTTAGTTAAAAATGGATATGAAAGAGTTCATACAACATATCATTTAGGAGAGTTTAGTGTTAGAGGGGAAGTTATTGATATTTTTCCTTCTTGTTATCAAGAACCAGTGCGTATTAATTTTGATTTTGATAGTGTTGAAAGTATTAGAACTTTTGATTTAGAAACACAACTTACTAATGGCAAAGTTGATGAAATTAATATTTATCCAATGAATGAGTTTATTTTTGAGAATAGAATTAGTGAATTTGAAGAAAAAATATTAAATATAGAATCTACTCATTTTATTGAAAATGAATTACATGATATTAAATATAATAAAGCATATGGTAAGTTGAATAAATTTATTAATTATATTGATAATAATCATGTTATGTTATTTGATTATTTGAGTGAATTTAGTGATAATTTTAGTGTCATTTATAATAGTTATAACGATATTAAAAATGCTTATGAAATTTGTGTTAAAGAGGGTTTTGAAGTATTAAATAAAATACTACCTAATTCTAAGTTTGATTTATTTCATATATATAATATTGATGATTTTATTTCTAGAGTTAAAAGGTGTATTTATATTAATAAATCTAAAAAAGGAATGAGTAATTTAACATTATATAAAATCTTTGATTTTAATTGTTTTGTTACTGTCGATTATGAGAATAATATTCCTTTTTTAATTAATGATTTAAATGATAATAATTATAAAACTTTTATTGTATTTAAAGATGAAACTAGATTAAATCTATTTAAAGAAATATTAAATCAAAACAATGTTAATTATAGCATTCTTAATAGTTTTGATAGTAAAACAAGTAAAATTAATCTTATTGTATGTAATGATTGTTTGGGATATGGAATATATAATGAATATCGTGTTATTACTGAAGATGAGATTTATAAAAATATTAAGAAAAGAAAGATTCATTATCGAAGTGTACAAGAGACATCTCTTACTATTAGTTCAAAAGATGATTTACATATTGGTGACTATGTTGTACATTTTGATTATGGAATTAGTAAATATCTTGGAATAAAAAGTGTTACTTTAGATGGAATTACTAATGATTATCTTGAACTTCAATATGAGAATATGAATTTATTAATTCCAATGGATAAGATTACTGATTTAGAGCATTACGTTGGTGCTGAAGGTGTTGTACCTAAATTAACTAAAATTGGTACTAATGAATGGGAAAAGAAGAAAAATGTTGTTAAAGAACAACTTGAAGTAATTGCTAAAGATTTAATCGATTTACAAGTTAAAAGAAATAATTTATCTGGTCATAAATATCAAAAAGATTCTGAAATGCAAAAGATGTTCGAAGATGATTTTATATATGATGAGACGCTAGATCAAAAACGTATTGTTAAAGAAATTAAAAACGATATGGAAAAAGGAGTGTTATTTGATAGATTAGTATGTGGTGATGTTGGTTTTGGTAAGACTGAGATTGCTATGCGTGCTGCTTTTAAGACTGTTTATGAAGGAAAACAAGTTGCTTTTATGGCTCCTACTACAATTCTTACTCGTCAACATTATAATTCTTTTATTGATCGTTTTAGTAAATATGGTATTAAGATTGCTCTTTTAAATAGATTAATACCTGAAAATGAACAAAAAAAGATTATTAGAGAGTTAAAAGATGGAAGTATTGATATTGTTATTGGTACACATAGATTATTAAATGAGGAAATTGGATATAAAGATTTAGGATTATTAATCGTTGATGAAGAGCAAAGATTTGGTGTTGTTCATAAAGAAAAGATTAAACGTATTAAGAATAACATTAATGTTTTAACACTTACTGCTACACCTATTCCTAGAACATTACAAATGGCCGTTACTGGAATAAGAAGCCTAAGTCTACTTGAAACACCCCCTAAAGATAGATATCCTATTCAAACATATGTTCTAGAAAAGAATGATAGTATTATAAAAGAAGCTATTTATAGAGAATTATCTCGTGGTGGTCAAGTATTCTATTTACATAATAGAGTTAGTGATATTGTTAATGTTAGTAAAAAGATTAAAAAACTTGTTCCTGAAGCTAATGTTTGTATTGGTCATGGCAAAATGACTAAAGAGGAACTTGAAGATGTATTTACTAGATATATTGATGGTGAGTATAATGTTTTAGTTTGTACTACTATTATTGAAACTGGTGTTGATATTCCTAATTCTAATACTTTAATTGTTGATGATGCGTATAGACTTGGTCTTGCTCAGATGTATCAGATTAGAGGTAGAGTTGGTAGAACAGATAGAGTTGCTTATGCTTATTTTATGTATGAAGAGAATAAAACATTAACATCTAATTCAATTAAAAGACTTGATGCTATTAAAGAGTATTCTAGCGTTGGAAGTGGTTATAAGATTGCCGTTAGGGATCTTGCTATTAGAGGTGCTGGAGATATACTTGGAAAAGAACAATCAGGATTTATTAATTCAATTGGTATGGATATGTATATGAAACTTTTAAATCAAGCTATCAATAAAGCAAAAGGTATTAAAGAAGAAAAACCTGTTACATATAGAGTTAATGTATCTAAACATGTTGATAAAGAGTATGTTAGTGATGATACTATTATTATTTATATTCATAAACAAATTAATAATATTAAAACTAAAGAAGATAAGATCAATATTATTAATGAATTACAAGATAGATTTGGTAAATTAAGTGATAATATCTACAATTATATTGAAGAAAGATATTTAGAAGCTATTCTTAGAAGTAAAAATATTGAAAGAATTAATGAAGCACCAAATCTTGTTACAATTATTTTACCAAGAGATTTAAGTAATAACTTAAATGGTGAGAAAGTATTAATGATTGGGTATAAATTAAGTGATAGATTTAGTTTTGAATATAAAATGGGACAATTTGTTGTAAAAATAACTAAAGACACTAATGATTTTTCTTGGTTATATTTACTAACAGTGTATTTTGAAAAGATATTTAATATTTAAAATTTATATGTTATAATATTGAAGGTGATAATATGAAAAAGTTCATTTTTATACTATTTTTATTTGTTTTTTTAAGTTTAAGTGTTTCTTGTAAAAAAGAGTTAGAAATTAATGATATAAATGATTATGATATTTTTAATTGTGAAGAAGAAACATATTATATTTATATTTATAAAGATGGGTGTAGTATATGTGAATCAACCCTACCTTCAATTATAAAATATTATAATAAAAATAACGATGTTAAGTTTTATAAATTAAATATTCATAAAGAAGATGAAGAAGCATCAATAATTGCAAGAGAATTTACACTAGGCGAAACTGGTAATCAACCTACCGGGGTTTATGTTAATGGTTGTACAGATTATGAACAATTATTTATTAAAGGTACTCCAATGCTTATAAAAATTGAGACAATTGATGAAAAAAAACAATCTATTTTTATTGCTTATGGTAAAAGTGAAATAAATTCATTTTTAAATGGTGAAGCTAGTGAAGAAATTTAGTTTATTAGTTTTATTATTTATACTTAGTTTTTGTTTTATATCTTGTAAAAAAGAAATTGTGAATTTTGATTTAGATGGTGGAGTGTGTCAAGATATAGATAAGTATAATAGCTTATACTGTAAGAAAAATGGCATGCCTCAACCAACAAAAGAAGGTTTTGTTTTTATAGGTTGGGAAAATGATAATTATATTTATAGATCTTTTAATAAGAAAATATTAAATTATAAAGCTATTTGGAAAGAAGAAAGCGAATATTCTTATATAGAAGATAATAAAATATTTAAACAAGAATATAGCGAATATCTATGTTTGTTTGTAAAAGATGGATGTAAGTATTGTGAAGCAATTAAAAATGACGTTAATAGATATTGTGAACTAATTAATTATGATAATTATAACTCTTGTTTAAGACTTTTTATTGTTAATTTAAATG
>JAEEGL010339628.1_pt1 | contig 20703 bp, 12 predicted proteins | sample 9134231 | NCBI WGS metagenome assembly JAEEGL01 (sample SAMN16246548, study PRJNA631951) | gut metagenome | biome: gut microbiome; feature: rumen; material: fiber-attached | host: Bos | place: Iran: Karaj | collected 2018-10
CTTTTTTTGACAATTATTTTGTTTCTTGGTTTAAAGGCATCATCATTCAATCAGGAATGAGACACCCTTCCCCTTTTACTCCTCTGGGAACATAACGGCAAAGACGTTTGGCTCGCCAGCAGGAACCTGACCTGTGATGAAGAGAGCACGTTCCTCAGAGTCAAGAGCAAGTTTGAAAGCCTTCTCAAAGTCTGCTATAGTCTTGATAACATAGCCGTTGCACTTACGGATGATAAAGCCCTTTGGCACACCAGCAGTCTTGAAAGGTCCTGCTTTCACGTTAGCCACCTGAATACCATTGGCGATATTGTAAGCCTTCTTCTGCTTGTCACTCAGTTCCTTCAATTCAAGACCGCAACTATCAAGACTCAATGCCTTGGTAACCTTGGTGCTTCCCTGAACATTGCGGAAGGTTACATTAACCTTTTTCTCTTTCTTGTCACGTATGATAGTGATTGAAGTCTTGTCGCCAGGGTTGAACTTGGCAAGGTCCTCCTGAAGTTCAGACATCTTTGTTATCTTCTTATCTCCCACAGCAACAATGACATCACCTTTTTTGATGCCAGCCTCCTCGGCAGAACCATTCTCGATAACCTCATCCACAAGTACACCATCGTTAGTGCCATAGTCAGATACATAGTTCTCATCCTCATACTTCTTGCTGTCAATGATATCGCTGAGCGAACCACCCTTGATACCGAGAACGGCACGCTGAACAGCACCATACTCCTTGATGTCAGATACCACTTTCTTCATTATACTTACAGGAATGGCAAATCCGTAACCCTGATAGCCACCTGTCTCGCTAAGAAGCATGGCATTGATGCCCACGAGCTCACCACGTGCATTCACAAGAGCACCACCAGAGTTACCCTTGTTAATGGCTGCATCCGTCTGGATGAATGACTGTACACCATTGGCACCCATGCTGCCACGTCCCTTGGCACTCACGATACCGGCAGTAACCGTACTTGTGAGGTTGAAAGGATTGCCGATGGCAAGTACCCACTCGCCAACCTTCAACGTCTCGCTGTCACCAATGACGATGGCAGGAAGTTCCTTTGCATCAATCTTGATAAGAGCAAGGTCGGAAGCAGGGTCTGTACCAACTACCGTAGCTGTAAATTCACGGTTATCGTTCAGTTTGACATCAATCTTGCTCGCATTTTCAACAACATGGTTGTTTGTCACGATATAACCATCGCTTGAGATGATTACTCCACTACCTGATGAATGTTGCTTAGGAGTCTTATAGACACGTTGCTGCATACCCTCATCGCCGAAGAAATCGCCAAAGATATCGGCAAATGGATTACGGTAACGTACAACCTTGGTGTCGCCACCGGCTGTCACCTTTATATATACTACCGAAGCACATCCCTTCTCAGCAGCCTCTGTAAGATCAATAGGCTGTGCAGGAGTACCAGCATTAGAGCAAGTCATGAACACAGGTTCAGGATTCTCCTTAGAGTCAACTACATAAGAAGCAGAAACCGAATTGCGTGAAGCAATCTTGTTTCCCAAAGCAAAGGCAAAAGAACCAGTCAGTCCTGAAAAGAAAGCCAAGGCAGCAAGTGTGCCATAAAATCTTTTTGTCGTCTGTTTCATAATCAAAATATTTTCAACGTTATTTTATTTACTAAATCATACCGAAATGTTAAAATATACATTATCTTAACGATTTCGGTGTTAAAATTATTCCAAATTTTAGTAACTGCAAAATGTTTCAAAATAAAATTTCACGCATTTTTATATAGTTTAACAAATCCCCCTGCTGCTTTAACAATCGTTAAACATTAGTTCATTTTTTTTCACATTTTTTAACATCCGAAATGTTAAAAAAAACGCCACCTTCACGACTAAAAACGTATTGCTTTTTTGCTGCCAAGCGACCATGTTGAACTAAGTAAAGCCCGTACTCTCATTCCCACCAACGTACAAGAGCACTACATGTAATAAATAAATACACTAAAATAATAACTAAATCTCTTAAAGTGCTACAACGCTACAGTTAAAAGACAAAAAGTACTCTAAAATAGGTCTTATTATAACAATTCAAGTTCTAAATATGTCCAACTTATTAAAGTTGAGATACTTTGGGAAACGGAAGACTGCCAACCTAACACCCTTTCAATTGGGGCTTGCGAAGGTAGAGTTGTTGTCTTTATGAGCATAAATTAATGGTAATTCGCTTTGCAAAAACATTAGTCTTATTTTGAACCAAGTTACTTTTAATCATTACTTACCAATAAATTATTGGATTAAGACCACTTCCTTCCATTCAATGAGAAAAGTTGGTAATTATTGTCCATCCAGCGTGCTAAGCACGCAAAAAAAGGCGTCTAAATGTAGGACAAAACGAAACTACGACAAGAGTCATAAATACTCTGATAACACCCTACAAATGACAAAGCGAAGCGTTCCCGAAGCATTCCCGAACAATCCCCGAGTCATTCCCGAAGAAAAAATAGAATCAAAATCTACACAAAATTACGTATAGACAGTATCAGAACTGCGTTTTTCAGCATGTGGCGATTAGTATCCGCAAGGACTAACAAAACAGGACGAAAGTAGGACAAAACGAAACAGCCATTATAATATATAGAGTAATTACACAAATAAATGCAGGATGGAATAATTATATCACATACATAATATAGAAACACAGAGTACGCAGAAGCAGAGGGCACGGAGTTTTTTCTTACCTTAAAATGTTGATGAGATTAGAGGACACAGAGGGCGCTTGTGCTCCGTAACTTTTTTCACACTCTATCATATAATTGATCACAATTTTTCATAAATATTCTTGTGTAACCTTTAATTGGAGCTTGCGAAGGTAGAGTTGTTGTCTTTATGTATTAGTTCTGATTATTGTGCAATACATAGGAAATATTGGTTAAAAAATAGCTCGGGTTAAGTACGGACGAAGAACGGTCGTACAACGGAGGTAGAAGGGACTATGAACTTTAGGACAATAGTTAAAGAACTATATGTAATTTCGTCTAACAATTCTTCAAATAATAATACAAAAGCTGATTTGTAGAACATGACATAAAAAAGCAAGACATAAAGTCCCACCCTAACCCTCACCATAGGGAGTGGGTGAAGTTGTCAAAGGGCGAGTAATGAGGAGTGATGAGGACTCATTGAGGAGTGTGTGTGGTTTAGGTCATTATCCGAATTATCACTCCATTTGAGATGCGTAGGACTTTAAGGAGGAATGGAAAGGGGAAATTACCACCATTTTATATGTCAGATAAATTTAAATCTTAAAAAACGCTAACAGATGGGCGATGTTTGGGTAATTATGTTTATCTTTGTGGGTCGATAAAGGATATCTCACTATGAACAAAAAGAAATATATTATAACAGGCACTTTTATTTTTACAACTGCACTATCAATAAGCGCACAGAAATTTGTGATAGGTAACTATGTCTTCCCTAAGGATAAGGCTACATATTATGGTGAACTGTTGGGCGGCAAGCCTAACGGCAAGGGTAAGACTACTTTCACTAATGGCGACGTGTATGAGGGACAGTATGAGAAAGGAAAACGCCAGGGTAACGGTACGTACATCTTTGCGGATGGCGAACGCTATGAAGGACAATGGCACCAGGACCACCAGCATGGCAAGGGCATTTACTACTTTGCCAACAATAATAAGTATGATGGCCTTTGGTATGTAGATTACCAGCAAGGACACGGAACCATGTACTACTACAATGGTGATAAGTATGTGGGCAACTGGGTACAGGACAAGCGCGAAGGACAAGGCACATACACATGGGCAAACGGTGTCTATTATCGTGGTGAATGGAAAAACGACGAGAAATGTGGTCATGGTGTGTTCGACTGGCGTGACGGCAGTTCGTACGTAGGCAACATGGAGCATAATATGCGTAACGGTCAAGGTACATACATATATGCCAACGGCGATAAATACACAGGCAGCTGGCGAGATGACATGATGCATGGCAGAGGTATATACATCTTCCACAATGGCGACAAGTATGAAGGCGACTATATGCGTGGTGAACGTACTGGTCAAGGCATCTTCACATACGGCGACAACCGTAAGTACATCGGTCAGTTTGTAAACGGGCTCATGGAGGGTACTGGTGTATATACATGGCCAAATGGAGCAAAGTACGAAGGTACATGGGCAGACGACAAGCAGCATGGGCGTGGCAAATATACAGGCGTAAACGGTGATGTGTATGACGGTGAATGGGAAAACGGTGAGATGAATGGCGAAGGCGTTCTCCGTATGTCTGACGGTACAAAGTATAGAGGTCACTTCAAGCATGGTCATAAGAACGGCAAAGGTGTGGAGGAATATGCAGACGGCTCACGCTATGAAGGTGGATTTGTGGACGACCTCAAGGATGGTGCTTTCGTAGAGAAGGATAAGAACGGCACACCTAAGCGCAAAGGTTACTACAAGAGAGGCAAGCTGGAGACAGCAACGAATTTATAAAATTAGGAATGAGGAATTAGAAATGAGAAATTGCTTGATTGTTTGCAAAATAGTCGCTCACATAACGAATTTCTCAATTGATATTTTATTTCTAATTCCTCATTCCTGATTCCTCATTATAAACGAAATGTCTGTTGATAAGAAAGAACATATTTTGAAGTCAGGACACCTGATGAGAATGATTGTTGCGTGGATATTATGTATCTACGCAACAATTATTGTACTTCTTAATATGCCTTTCATGCAGAGCTTCATAGCTGACAGAGTGGCTGGGGCACTATCAGACAAACTGGGAACACCTGTTAAAATTGGTTCTGTGAACGTGGGATTCCTCAATCGTCTTATCATTAATGATCTTGAGGCGGAGGATGAGGACGGAGTGCTGATGCTCAAAGTGGGTCGTGTGTCAGCCTCGGTTGATATCATGCGTACCATACAGGGGCAGATATGTATTCCTTCGGCACAGCTGTTTGGTGCAAATGCCATAATATATAAGAAGACAAAGGATGCTCCACTAAACATACAGTATGTAATTGACACTTTCTCATCAAAGGAAGAGACGGAGTCAAAGACTCTGAACCTCCGTATCAATACACTCCTCGTACGCCACACTAACGTGAAATATGACGTAAAGAGCGAGGAACTGAATCCTGGCACTTTTGATGTCAATCATATTGATGCACGCAAGGTAGGTTTCAATCTTTCCATCAAAAACATGACAAAGGATTCGCTTAACGTATCACTCAAGCGTTTCTCTATACTCGAGAATAATTCAGGGCTTTATGTAAAGGAACTTGGATTCAAATGTGATGCAAACGACTCGAAAGCTGAGATAACTGACTTCGTTATATGTACAGGCGGAACAACGTTGTCCATTCCTGAGATAAATGCCGACTATACGGGCTTTGAGAAGAACAAACACATTGCTATTATCAACCCTGTAGTCGTTGACGGTGAGATACGCCTTGCCGATTTCGGATGCTTTGAGCACACTCTTTCTGAGTTCACAGAACCTTATACCATTCATACAGAGATAAAAGGAACAAGCAACAGGTTTGATATAAATAACTTTCAGTTAAATGATGATGGCAAGGAACTGAATCTTGCTATGAAAGCAAGCATCAATAATCTGTTTGGTACAAAGTCTGCCGACATAGATATCGAGCGTTTATATGCCTCAAACAAGGGTATAAGACAGCTGTTGCAGAACCTGAAAATAGACGAAACTAAGGTATCTCCTCTTCTCAATGCGGGAGACATCGAACTTCGCTCAATAGTTCACGTTGATAGTTGCCTTGCATCATCTCAGGGTACGATAATGACGGATGCAGGTAATCTTATCCTTGATGCTTCATACAACAACGACAAGCATCTGGTATGTAACCTGAGTACCGAAGGTGAGGAAGGTGTGAATATAGGCAAGATACTCAACGAGGAGAAACTTGGTGGGTTGAATGTAGATGTGGTGGCTGATGTAACCTTTGTTGACAAGCAGGAAATACCAGATGGAACGATTAAAGTATCAGTTCCATCTATTGAATACAACGGTTATAAATACAGCAATATAAATATAGACGCTAATAGCTATTCTGGCAGGTCTGTCCTATTGTTGAACGTGGATGATGCAAATGCCAGTTTATCTGCCGATATCAACTATCTCCACAAGGACAAGAACCATGACCTCGACCTTTCAATGACGCTCAAGGACTTCAATCCTAACGCCATGAATCTCATCAAGGATTATTCTGGTGAGCGTCTATCCATGAACCTTGATGCCCAGATTAACGGTTCGAATATAGATAATGTCAATGGCCATGTGACAATGAATGACATCTGCCTTGTTACACCAGATACAACGTTTAATGTCAGCAAGATAAATCTTGATGTAGAACAGACAAGCAAAGGTAACTCAAACCTTGTGCTCCAGAGCGACTTTCTCGACGCAAGAATAAAGGGACATGGCAAGTTGTCCACTATGGCATCTGACCTCAAGAACATCATTGCCACCAATCTCAACGAGATAGTCAAGAAGGAGCACAGCAGTTCTGAGTCAGAATTCAACTATGATATCGCATTCTACGATTCCCCTATCCTACACCACTTTATTAAGAATGAATATTCTGTATCACAGCCAGTAAGAGTTATTGGTTCAATGGATGCTTCAAGAAATATTCTCAACCTTGACGTCAACGTTCCATACGCCACATTTGACGGTAGTACGTACAAAGACGTTAATGTGGTATGCTGCAACAATTCCAATCAGTTAAGTCTTAAAGCTACAGGTCTTACACATACCGACAAACAAGCTATGAAGGTTGACCTTAATGCCACAGCCGTCAATAACGTGGTGGATTCAAACATCAAGTTGAAGATGAAGAATCGTAACGATATTGACGTAAATCTCAATTCGAGAGTCAGTTTTGCTGACAGTATAGGCAAGTTAAAGACTAATTTGAATATATATCAGTCAGATATAGTCATCAACGATACCACATGGAACATCACTCCTGCCAGAATCTCCGTATATGGAAAGGATATCACCTGTCATAACCTCAAGGTTGCGAGTGGTGACAAATACGTGACTATCGAGGGTAAAGTGTCAGATAATCCATCAGACTCTATCCTCGCAAAACTCAATAATGTAGAGATTGAATATGTACTTAACGTAGTCAACTTCACAGCAGTCGATTTCTCAGGAAAAGCAACAGGCGAGGCAACTCTGACAAACCTGCTCGACAAGCCTGACTTCAAGGCAAAGCTTAACGTCAAGGACTTCTGTCTCGAGGGAGGACTTCTCGGTAATGCTGAGATTAACGGCAACTGGGATGATGAAGTCAACGGTATTGCCCTCAATGCCAATATCGTCAACATGTACAAGTGTCGTGACGGCCTTACTTCCAACTATATAGACAGGTTCGGTACAACAAAGGTCAAGGGATTCGTCTCTCCTGCCAATAATGACATCTTCCTCCATGTAGATGCAATGGACACTCATGCTGCCGTATTGCAAGGATTCCTCGGCATCATCTTTGACGATATGGATGGTTACTTGCGTGGCTCGCTTAACGTGGTAGGTCCTCTCAACAAGGTTGACCTTGAGGGTGATGTAACAGGTCAGGTGTCCATGAAGTTGAAGACAACCAACGTGCCTTATATGTTCTCAGGAGATACTGTCCATCTGGAACGTGGGCTCATGGCATTCAAGAATATGCGTATGATGGATTACCAGCATAATGTGGGTATCCTCAACGGTAAGGTAACACACACCAATCTCCGCAACTTTGCTTACAACTTTGATGCCGATGCACATGGAATACTCGTGTATGACGAGAAGGAGTTCAACGCCAACAAATTCTGTGCAACCGTCTTTGCCTCAGGTGATGTCCATCTTGATGGTTCTGACGGTCATCCTATGCACATATCAGGCAACATATACACGAATAAAGGTTCCGTCTTTGCATACGACAATGTGTCGCCAGACGCCCTTGTCAACAGTTCCTTCATTGAGTTCCGCGACATAACAGCCACAAACAAGGAGGAACAGTTCCACTACGCCATGCCGGAAGTTAAGCAGAAGAAGGTACGTGACGAAGACGACCTTTCACAATACATCGTCAAGAACGAGAAGAAGAAGAGCAACTACGAGGGCGACATATACATGGATTTCCATTGTAACATCAACCAGAACTGCGAAGTCAAGCTCCGCATGGATCGTCAGGATGATGCCTACATCAGCGTATATGGAGATGCCACCATTCAGGCAAAGTGGCACAATAAGGGTGCATTCCAGATGTTCGGTACATATAATGTTGACCATGGCAAGTACCGCCTCTATATGCACGACCTCGTGTATCGTGACCTGAGCATGCAGCCAGGAAGTACGATATCATTCAACGGCAATCCATTTGATGCAGGAATACATCTTATTTGTAATCATGAGATACATAATGTGCCAATTTCAGACCTTACATCAACAACTGCATACTCTCAGAACAATAAAGTGAAGGTGGTTTGCGTTCTTGATATTACAGGTACTGTAAGTTCAATGGATTTCAAGTTTGACATAAGTCTTCCTAATGTCAACGACGAGACACGTCAGCTTGTGAAGAGTATGATCAACTCAGATGAGGAGATGAATACCCAGGTTATATATCTCCTTGCCGTCAACAGATTCTATCCAAACAATTTTGCACGTGCCAACGGCGATGACAAGAGCGGACAAGCTGTCAACTCGTTCGTTTCATCTACACTTAGCGGTCAGATTAATCAGGTATTGTCAAGCATCATTGGAACTAACAGCAACTGGAACTTGGGTACAGACATATCTACTGGTGAGAAGGGCTGGCAGGATATGGACGTTGAAGGTATCCTTTCAGGACGACTCTTCAACGACCGTCTTCTCGTGAACGGCAATTTCGGCTACAGGGATAATGCCATGACCAATACTCAGAGCTTCATTGGCGACTTTGAACTGAAATGGCGTCTTTGGGAGAATGGCAACACATATCTCAAGGCTTACAATATGACTAACGACAGGTACTTCACAAAGGGTACGCTCAATACACAGGGACTTGGTGTGAGCGTGCAGTATGACTTCGAGTCATTGAAGTGGCTGTTCGGAAAGAAGAAAGAAGAACAGAATACAACTGATGAGAAATAGTTTCCTGAACATATTATCAATCCTTATCTTTACGCTTTTGCCTTCAGTGGCAGATGCTCAGAGCGTAACTATCAGGGGCAAGGTCATGGACGAGAAAAGGTCTCCTGTGGAACTTGCCCATGTACGTGTGGAAGGTATGGCTGCAGGAGCGACGTGCGACCTGAAGGGTAAATACCAATTTACGTGTGAGTCGAAGGATACCATGGTCGTTTCATTCTCCATGCTTGGTTACGAAACGAAGAAGCGTACCCTCTACAATCCGACAGATACCGTTACCATCAACATCATGCTCAATCCTGCTGGTATAGAGCTTGTAGGCGTGGAAGTATCGACAGTACGTCGTCAGACAAATGCCATGACAGACGTAAATATCAAGGATATGAAGCACATGGGCAATGCCTCTGGTGGCGGAGTGGAACAGATTATCGCAACTCAGGCAGGTGTAAGTACCCACAACGAGTTGAGTTCGCAGTACAATGTGCGTGGCGGTTCGTTTGATGAGAACTCCGTATATATAAATGGTATAGAGGTGTATCGCCCCCTACTCATCCGTAGCGGTCAGCAGGAAGGACTCTCCATCATAAACCCAGACATGATTGACAAGGTCAGTTTCTCTGCAGGCGGCTTTGACGCACGCTATGGCGAGAAGATGTCGTCCGTACTTGACATTACCTATAAGAAAGCAAAAGGCTTTGAGGGGGCAGTATCTGCCAGTCTTCTCGGTGCAAGTGCATACGTGGGATATGGAAACGACAAGTTCAGTATGTCTCACGCCTTCCGCTACAAGACGATGAAGAACCTTCTCGGTACTCTTGACACGAAGGGTGAATACGACCCTCGCGACATGGATTACCAGACTTACATAAGTTGGTCGCCAACAAAGAGAACCACATTCGACGTGATAGGCGTCATCTCACTTAATGACTACAACTTCATTCCATCAACCAGAAGTACAAGCTTCGGTACGAGTGACAAACCTATAAACTTCAAGGTGTATTTTGATGGTAAGGAACGTGACCGCTTCAACACATACTTTGGTGCATTCAGCGCAAATCACAAGTTCAACCAGTACAACGACCTTACATTCAATCTCTCCGCATTCAAGACAACAGAACGTGAGACGTATGACATAAGTGGTGAATACTGGATAGACAATTCAGAGAACACATCAAGTAACCTTGCCATAGGCAAATACCTCGAACATGCACGTAACCGTCTTAATGCCTCTGTGCTCAATATAGGTTTTACAGGTCATAGTCGTCTGGGAAAGCATGATATGCGCTATGGCGCACTCATGAAGTTTGAGAAGGTATCAGAAACTATGCGTGAATGGGAGATGCGTGACTCTGCAGGCTACTCGCTTCCACGCAGAAGTGATGCCGTAGAGCTTATATACAACATGACATCCATGAATGAGGAGACAAGTCGTCACCTCGAACTCTTTGCGCAGGATTCGTACAGGAAGGAATACAAGGAAGGCGAGTTCGTACTCAACTATGGTGCACGCCTCACGCATTGGAGCTATAACAAGGAGACGCTTTTCAGCCCTCGTGCCACATTAGCATTTGTACCTGCAAAGAATGACAACATCACCATCCGTTTCTCCACAGGTCTCTACTATCAGACACCTTTTTATAAAGAGATGCGCGACACGATTACGGAGAACGGCAACACATACGCATACTTGAAGAGCGACATCAAGTCGCAACGCTCCGTCCACTTCGTCCTTGCTGGTGAATACCGTTTCAAGATGGGTAACCGTCCTTTCAAGTTTACGGCAGAGGCATACTACAAGGCTCTATCCAACCTCATACCATATAATGTGGACAATGTGCGAGTTGTTTATTATGGAGGAAACATAGCAAGCGGTTATGCTGCAGGTGTTGACCTGAAGATATACGGCGAGTTTGTTCCTGGTACGGACTCTTGGCTCAGTTGTGGAATCATGAAGACAGCCGAGCAGATAGATGGAGTATGGATGCCTCGTCCTACTGACCAAAGGTTTAATCTTGCACTCTTCTTCAGCGACTACTTTCCAGGAACGACAAAGTGGAAGATGACACTCCGTGGGCATTATGCAGGTGGTCTTCCTTTCGGTCCTCCACACTCTGGACGAGAGAGACAGGTGTTTCGCATGCCGTCATATCGTCGTGTGGATTTAGGACTCAGTTATCGTTTGCTTGACAACGAAGATCGTCACGTGCGAAACAGCATAGGTCGTAACTTCAAGAACATTTGGCTTGGCCTTGATGCCTTCAACATCTACGGTATCAGCAACGTCAATTCATACTATTGGGTTACGGACATCACAGGCAACCGCTATGCCGTACCTAATTACCTCACAGGACGTCAGATTAACGCACGCATGCTGTTTGAGTTTTAGAAACAAAAATTTAGAAAATTAAATAAAATTTTTCAATCTATAATTATTCGGCAACCTAATTTCTGACAATTATAAAATGTACCTTTGGTGCTGTTTTTGCATTGTCACCAATTAGTCACGAATTATCAAAAATAATTAATGAAAATTCGTGGTCAATTTATGGTAATTCGTGTCTGAAAAAATATATGTTCCGGATGGCGTTCCTCCATTGGGAAGTTCTGAGTTATGGGTTATGAGTTATGAACCAGCCAAACTTCTAACTTTTAATTTTTAGCTTTTTACTCCGAAGGTCGGGAGAGGGCCGCTTTTTCTAAGATAATACGTAATAAAATGACATACAAGGAAACAACAGAATATCTATTCACAAGTGCTCCCCTTTTTCAGAATATTGGGAAGGATGCTTACAAGGAAGGACTGAGTAATACTGAGGCTCTTGATGAACACTTCGGACACCCACATCGTGCATATAAGACAATACACGTGGCTGGAACGAACGGCAAGGGCTCTACTTCGCACACCATAGCTGCCGTACTTCAGGCTGCTGGGTATAAGGTGGGACTCTTCACATCGCCACACCTCATAGATTTTCGTGAGAGGATAAGGGTCAACGGAGAGATGATTTCGGAGCAGTATGTCATAGACTTCGTTGAGCAGCATCGCTCTTTCTTCGAGCCACTCCACCCTTCTTTCTTTGAACTTACCACGGCCATGGCATTCAAGTATTTTGAAGAGCAAAAGGTGGATATTGCTGTTATCGAAGTTGGTCTTGGCGGAAGACTTGACTGCACCAATATCATTACACCAATAACATCCATCATTACGAACATCAGTTTTGATCATGTGGCTTTCCTTGGCAATACCCTTGCAAAAATTGCTGGCGAAAAGGCAGGCATAATAAAGAAGGGCGTACCTGTGGTTATTGGCGAAACTGTACCTGAGACACGTCCTGTGTTTGAAGCAAAGGCAAAGGAAGTGGGTACAACCATAGAGTTTGCAGAAGAAGAAACAGAGGTATTGTCTTATGCTTTTAATGACAAAGGTGGAATATCTTATTCCACAAAGACTTACGGAGACTTAAATGGCGAACTTGGTGGTGCTTGTCAAATAAAGAACACACGCACCATCCTTTGTGCCATAAAACATATAAACAAGTCACTTGGTGGCACTTTGTCCGTTGATAATGTAAAGACAGGCTTCTCATCTGTATGTGAGCGTACTGGTTTAATGGGAAGGTGGCAGAAAATTAAGGAACAACCTCTTACAATATGCGACACAGGACATAACGTCGGAGGATTTGAGGACATAACACGTCAGTTGGCAAGTATAAATGAACGGCTTAATGCAACAGGTGGCAAGATGCGTATTGTCCTTGGTATGGTAAATGACAAGGATATAAACGGAGTTCTCTCAATGTTGCCAACCGATGCAATATACTACTTCACTCAGGCAAGTGTGAAGCGTGCCATGCCATGTGGCGAAATAAGAAAACTGGCAAGCAACCATAATCTTCTTGGAAACGATTACCCATCTGTGCGCGAAGCGTACCTTGCAGCACAAAAAGATGCAAAGATACATGATTTCGTGTACGTTGGAGGAAGTAGCTTCGTGGTTGCAGACCTTCTGACATACCTCCATTCTTGACGTGCTCAAAAAAAAAGTTTCATTCAAATAAAAAATATTACCGTTTTTATTAGTTCAAATGAAAAAAAATAGTTTTATTTGCAATAAATTTGTTGAAGGCTGATTATGCGTCGGCTGATGTAATGAAAAATACGTACTAATACAAACTAAAAAAGATATAATCATGAGCGCATCTCAAAACCTTTGCGGAATCAACCCCGCAGACTTCCAGAGAGAGGTAAATGGAAAGAAAACCGACCTCTACATTCTTAAAAATAGCAAAGGCTACGAAGTAGCAGTTTCTAACTATGGTGGTGCTATCGTAGCAATCATGGTTCCTGACAAGGACGGCAAGGTTGCCAACGTTATTCAGGGATTTGACAATATAGACGAGTACTTGAAGGGCAATGAGCCTTACCTCTCTACTCTTATCGGTCGTTTCGGCAACCGTATCTGTGACGGTAAGTTCCAGCTCAACGGCAAGCAGTACAGCCTTGTGGTAAACAACGGCAAGAACGCTCTCCACGGAGGTCCTACAGGTCTCCACGCTCAGGTTTGGGACGCTTACCAGACAGGTAGCCAGAACCTCACACTCAACACTATCCTCCCTTATGGTCATGAAGGATTCTCTGGTGAGGTGAAGATTTCGGTTGAATACACTTGGACTGATGATAACGAGCTTATCCTTGAGTACTTCGCTACTACAAACAAGAAGACTATCATCAACCTCACACATCACGCATTCTTCTCAATTCAGGGAATCGCAAACCCAACTCCAACAGTTGACGACTTGATTCTTGAGATGAACTGTGACTTCTACGTACCAACAGACGAGACATCAATCCCAACAGGTGAGATTCTCAAGGTTGAGGGTACTCCATTCGATTTCCGCAAGCCAAAGCCAATAGGTCAGGACATCAACGCAGACAATGAGCAGATTAAGTTCGGCTCTGGTTATGACCACAACTATGTATGTAACAAGAAGGAGGTTGGCGAGTTGACTCTTGCTGCACGTTTGACAGACCCTAAGTCTGGACGTGTGCTTGAGACTTACACAACTGAGCCAGGTCTCCAGCTCTATACAGGTAACTTCCTTTCTGGTTTCAAGATTCAGCACGGTTGCACAGCACCACGTCGTTCTGCTGTGTGCTTCGAGGCTCAGCACTTCCCTGACTCTCCAAACCGTCCATACTTCCCTTCTACAGTTCTCAACCCTGGAGAGAAGTATAACCAGAAGACAATCTACAAGTTCGACACAATCTAAACATAATATTTCCTGAGGGTTCTCGGCCATGGCGGCTGGGAATTCTTGGGATTCTTGTCAAATAATAACAACCGTAGTAAAAAGTAGTAAACAGAAGTAAAATGGAGTAAAGAGACGTTACTTAAATTAGGAATTAGAAATTAGGAATGAGGAATGACAAGCACCACCGTTGGATATTCTGTCCCGAATGGCTATTACTCATTACGCATTGCTCATTACTATTTATTGGCAGACTATCGTCTTTTTACTTCTTTTAACTCCCTTTTACTCCAATTAACTACAAGCAAGTTAAAAACTTGCAAAGATTAGACAACAAAAAAATTAAACTAAATATTAACCTTGTAAACTACTGATTTAATTATGAAGTTAACAATTGATGATGTAAGACAGCGTTTCCAGAAGCACCTTGGTGGTGAGCCAGGTTCTGTATATGCTTCTCCAGGTCGTATCAACCTCATTGGTGAGCATACTGACTACAACGGAGGTTTCGTATTCCCAGGCGCTGTTGAGCAGGGAATGATTGCAGAAATCCGTCCTAACGGTACACGTACCATCAAGGCGTATTCTATCGACCTCAAGGACTACGACGAGTTCTCTCTCGACGATCCTAAGGGCCCTAAGGCAAGCCACTTCCGCTACATCTACGGTGTAGCTAAGGAGATGGAGAAGCTTGGCGTAAAGGTTATGGGATTCGACACAGCATTTGCTGGTGACGTTCCACTCGGCGCTGGTATGTCTTCTTCTGCTGCCCTTGAGAGCTGCTACGCATTCGCTATCAACGACCTCTTCGGCGACAACAAGGTGAGCAAGATGGATCTTGCTAAGGCTGGTCAGGCAACTGAGCACAACTACCTCGGTCTCAACTGCGGTATCATGGACCAGTTCGCTTCTGTTCACGGTAAGAAGGGCAACCTCATGCGTCTCGACTGCCGTAGCGGTGAGTTTGAGTATTTTCCATGGAATCCAAAGGGTTACAGACTTGTTCTCGTAAACTCTTGCGTAAAGCATGAGCTTGTTGGTTCTCCATATAACGACCGTCGTAAGTCTTGCGAGAATGTCGTTAAGGCTATCAAGGCTAAGCACCCAGAGAAGAAGATTGACACTCTCCGTGAGGCTACTTGGGACGAGCTCAAGGAAGTTGCAGGTGACGTTTCTGCAGAAGACCTCAAGCGTGCAACATTCGTACTCGGTGAGAAGGACCGTGTGCTTGCAGTTTGTGACGCTCTCGAGAGAGGCGACTACGAGACTGTAGGTCAGAAGATGTATGAGACTCACTATGGTCTTTCTAAGGAGTATGACGTATCTTGCGAAGAACTCGACTTCCTCAACGACGTAGCTAAGGAGTGCTCTGTTACAGGTTCACGTATCATGGGTGGTGGCTTCGGTGGTTGTACTATCAACCTCGTTGCTGACGAGCTTTACGACAACTTCACAAAGACTGTTGTCAAGAAGTTCAAGGAGAAGTACGGCAAGGAGCCTATCATCATCGACGTAGTTATCGGTGACGGTTCACGCAAGCTTGCATAATCAACTAATTAGGTACAAACTATTAACCAAATACTTTAATGAAAGACGGGCTCAGGCTTATCACCTGAGCCCTCTTATAGAATATATTTATGGCACAAGAACAGAAAAGAAACTGGGTCGCAATTATAACTATGTTCTTCATCTTCGCGATGATTAGTTTTGTGACTAACATGGCTGCTCCATTCGGTAACATCTGGTGTATGTCATACGAATGGGCAGGTATGGCTGGTAACCTTATGAACTTTACCGCTTACCTTATCCTCGGAATCCCTGCTGGTAACATGCTCATCAAGTACGGATACAAGAAGACAGCTCTCATCGCACTCATCGTAGGTGCTATCGGTCTCGGTATTCAGCTTCTCTCAGGCATCGTCAGCAACGTATATGTTTACCTCCTCGGTGCTCTCATCTGTGGTTTCTGCGTATGTATGCTCAACACAGTTGTGAACCCAATGCTTAACCTCCTCGGTGGTGGTGGTAACACAGGTAACCAGCTCGTTCAGGCTGGTGGTTCCCTCAACTCATTGGCAGGAACAGCAACTCCAATCCTTGCAGGTGCCCTCGTAGGTACGCTCACTAAGGATTCATTCCCAGACGTTGCACCACTCATCATCACAGGTATCGTTATCTTCCTCGCAGCATTCGCTGTAATCTCATTCATCAAGATTGTAGAGCCACAGGGCGACCTCAAGAACGTAACATACGAGAAGTCCCCACTCGACTTCCGTCATTGCAAGCTCGGTATCATCGCCATCTTCTTCTACGTAGGTGTTGAGATTGCCACTCCAGGTATGATGAACGCATGGATTAGCCATGAGTCATGGGAAGGTGCAGCTACCGTAGCAGGTTCACTTGCAGGTATCTATTGGTTCCTCATGCTCATTGGTCGTCTCACTTCTACATTCATCTCAGGTATGGTTTCAACTCGTACACAGATGATTGCTGTTTCTACACTCGGCATCATCCTTATTGTTGCAGCTATCTTCACAGGCGACGTTACAACAACATTGAACATCAACCTTGGATTCATTGAGATTTCCAACGCTACAGTTCCACTCTCATGTGTGTTCATCTTCCTTTGCGGACTTTGCACATCAGTAATGTGGGGTGGAATCTTCAACCTTTCAACAGAGGGACTTGGCAAATATACAGCCAAGGCTTCAGGTCTCTTCATGGTTATGGTATTCGGTGGTGGTATGATGCCATTCTTCCAGGACCTCGTGGTACGTCCATTCACTGGCTACCTCGGTTCATACTGGCTCATCGTTGCCATGCTCGTTTACATCCTCTGGTACTCTGTATCAGGTTGCAAGAACGTAAACAAGGACATCAAGGTTGACTAAACTTTGAATCAACATATTCAATATAATCATGAGGGTACATCACATTTCTGATGTACCCTTTTTTTAGCTTATTATTATTTTAAATCTCCCACGGAGGCACGGAGAACACTGAGTTTTTTTACACTTGGTCTGCTGATTTGGGCGGAGTTCTCTGAGGTCGCTTGTGCTCCATTGAGTTCACTGAGCAGACTCGCTCATACGATAAAAGTTCATGCTTTGTTCCGGACGGCCTTCTCCGTGCCCTCTTTGGAGCACATGCGACCTTCGCGCGATCATTAAAAACTCGGAAGAAAAATTCTCTGTGCCCTCCGTGCCTCCGTGGGAGATTTAAAAACAACGCCCAATATCAGTGATGCTTTTCGTACAAAACACGATATGAAACCACCCTTTTTGTTAATAATTGTCAATTATAACGAGCTTGAAGATAAATATCTTTACAAAAAATTTGCCAGCACTACCCTTTTTTGTAAATTTGCGATGAAAGACAAATTTGATATTTTTTAAACTAACATCTAAACTTTATGAATCAAAACGAGAATGGCTCTAAAGCCTATCTTTTCTCCATTGTGCTCGTAGCTGTAATCGGAGGTTTGCTCTTCGGTTATGACACAGCCGTTATCTCGGGTGCGGAGAAAGGACTTCAAGCATTTTTCATGGGTGCTACAGACTTCCAGTACACAGACTTCTGGCATGGTTTCACAAGTTCAAGTGCATTGATAGGATGTATCATCGGTAGTAGTATCTCTGGTCTCCTTGCGAGCAACTGGGGTCGTAAGAAGTCACTTATCTTTGCTGGTATCATGTTCTTCATCTCGGCATGGGGCTCCATGTACCCAGAGACTATGGTGCTTGCCAAGGGTGAACCAAACCTCACACTCCTTATCGTGTTCAACATCTACCGTGTCATCGGTGGTGTCGGCGTAGGACTTGCTTCAGCCGTATGTCCTATGTACATCGGTGAGATTGCTCCAAGCAGCATCCGTGGCATGCTCGTAAGCTGGAACCAGTTTGCCATCATCTTCGGACAGCTCGTCGTGTATTTCGCCAACTTCTTCATCCTCGGAGAACACACACAGCCTGTCATCGAGAGCATCGGCCAGGGTGTCAACCAGCTCGTTCCTGGTAGCGACCCATGGACCATCGCAACAGGTTGGCGCTATATGTTTGGTTCAGAGATGATACCAGCAGGACTCTTTGCCATCCTCATCTGCTTCGTGCCAGAGACACCACGCTACCTTGCATCCATCGGTGAGGACGCCAAGGCAGAAGGCATCCTTGCAAAGATTAACGGTGTGAGCAAGGCAAAGGAGATTCTCCACGACATCAAGGAGACAATGGTCGTAAAGACAGAGCCACTCATGACATACGGTTTCATCTGTATCTTCGTGGGCATCATGCTCTCTGCCTTCCAGCACGCAGTAGGTATCAATGCCGTTCTCTACTTCGCACCACGTATCTACGGTGCAATGGGATTTGACGATCCTATGAAGCTCACCGTGTTCAACGGTATTGTGAACCTCGGATTCACTTGTGTTGCCATTTTCACGGTTGAGAAACTCGGACGTAAGCCACTTCTCATTGTCGGCTCACTCGGCATGGCACTTGGTGCTATTGGAGTAGCTTGTACATTTGATGGTGCCATCAACAACGACTCCACAATGCAACTTTTCTGTATGATATCCCTCATGGTCTATTCAGCATCCTTCATGTTCTCATGGGGACCAATATGCTGGGTACTCATCGCTGAGGTGTTCCCTAACACCATCCGTGGTGGTGCCGTAGCCATTGCCGTAGCCTTCCAGTGGATATTCAACTGGATTGTTTCCACATCATTCGTGCCAATGGCAAACAGCCTCGGCTACGCATTCGTTTACACGCTCTACGGCATCATCTGTGTCATTGCAGCTGTCTTCGTATGGAAACTCGTCCCTGAGACCAAGGGCAAGACTCTTGAGGACATGACAAAGCTGTGGAAGGATAAGATGAAATAAAACCCCATCACAACATATAATCATCAAATCAATGAGGGTGTACCCATCACATGCGGTACACCCTCATTTTTTATATCACATTCTTCGTTGTCTCTTCCCTACTCGTTCATTCCAAATTCGCTTTTCTGAGACTACCATGTCACTACTGCAGAAACTACCATCAAAACAAAATTAGACTACCATCAAAAAACTTTTTCATGGTAGTCTTATGATTTCTTCATTTTTGTTATTCTTACAAGCTTTTCGTTCCTTACAATCGGAATTATTAGTGTATGAACAACCCATAAACAGGACACATGAAGTCATTATAAGAAATAGTATCTTTTTCATAAAATCAATTATGTTTGAATTATAAATATATTGACTTAACGTCGCAAATTTACCACTTTCGTCTGACAATTTCAAAGAATTAACAAACAATATGAAAATCTGTTGATTTTTTTGAATTGCACAATTTTGTTTATTCAGTTTTTATTTGTAGTTTTGCCACAGAAACAAATAATATAGGATTATGACAGCGATTGAATTACGTGCAGAGTTGTTCCGTGAGATGAATCCTTTACTTGACAGCGAGGCTGCAATGAAAAAGGTTCTTGCATTCGTCAGGAGCATTTCACCCATAGTCAATGAGTCCAAGCATTCCACAGCCAACACAAAGCTTGACATTGCATTATCCAAGTTCCACAAGGACTGGGGAGGCAACAAGGATGCCATGGAAATAGCAGACGAGCTCAGACAGGACTTTGAAATGACTCGTGAAGTAGAAACATGGTAAATATGAGTACACACAACACATATTTGCTGGACACTTGCATCTGTATTGCCCTGATAAAGGGAAAGCCCAGCATAATAGAACATATTCGTAATGTAGGAGTTGAAAGGTGCAAGATTTCTGAAATTACACTCGCAGAATTATACTTTGGTGCCTATAAGTCTGAAAAGAAAAAACACTTTGAAGATGTGGAAGTAGTAAAAGCACTATTTGAGCAATATGACATTACAAGTAGTTTGGAGACGTATGGCAACTTACGCTACAAACTGGAACGTGTTGGCTTAAAGACGTGTGACATGGATTTACTCATAGGCGCAACAGCCATACACAATAACCTGACACTTGTCACAGGCAACGTCAAGCATTTTGAGCGAATGCCAGATTTAAGAATTGAGAATTGGATGGATTAAAGTAATAAGTACTCTCTTGAATTTATTTCAATTACATCATAATTATGAATAACGACTTGTACGAAGTAATCTAACATAGTAGAAGTTACAAGGTTATTTTTATACGAGACTACGACTATATCCAACATCAATAATTCAATAATGTATGAACTCTCTTCAATACTACATATCATGTTTTACTTCCATGAACTGCAATAAGTACCATGTCACTACTGCTGAAACTACCATCAAAACAAAATTAAACTACCATCAAAA
>JAEEGL013052830.1_pt1 | contig 20703 bp, 15 predicted proteins | sample 9134231 | NCBI WGS metagenome assembly JAEEGL01 (sample SAMN16246548, study PRJNA631951) | gut metagenome | biome: gut microbiome; feature: rumen; material: fiber-attached | host: Bos | place: Iran: Karaj | collected 2018-10
AGACATGTCCACCGAAGACGGCGTGCATGAAATCTCCACCAGCCCCGAAGCTTTCGACGCCGTTTCCAAGGCTCTCGAAGCTGCCGGTATCGAAATGATGAGCGCAGAAATCACCTACGTCGCTAACGACCCGGTGAAGCTCGGCCATGACGATGCCCAGAAGCTCCTCAAGCTTATCGACAAGTTCGAAGACCACGACGACGTTCAGGACGTTTACCACAACGCCGAAATCGACGAAGCCGACATGGACGCTGAGTAGTCCGTAAGGCGAGTGATGCGGGATTGCTTGCAATCCCATATCCGAGCCGAAGGACAGACGCTGAAGCCGAAGGCGTAAGCGTCAATAGTCCGTAAGGTGAAAAATCTAAAAATGTAAAAACCGGATGCTTGTGGCATCCGGTTTTTACATTTTATCCATAAAGTTTTGTTGACAAATTATCCTTTGCTGATAAAATTGTCTATATTAAGGGAGAAGGTGTTAAGGAAAAGGAGGAAACATGAATATTCGTAGGTTTGTTCGTCTGGGCAGTTTGTCTGTTGCATCCTTGTTTTGGGCAAGTTGCGGTAGTGATTCGAGTTCGCAGGTTTCTGCATCGCTAGCTCCTGAGCCAGACTCTTCGGCCGATGCCGTTAAGAGTAGCTCGAGTGAAGAGGACTCGGCTAATTCATCTGCAACGTCGGCGGAGGAATCGAGTTCATCCGAGCAGCCCACTTCCTCAAGTGCCGAAATCGCATCTTCGGCAGACGAGGAGTCTAGTTCTTCTGACGCGGAGATTTCTTCCAGTTCCGAAGCGACAAGTTCGTCGAGTGAGGAACTGCTTCGGTTGGCTAGAGATACTTCTGTAACTTGCTCTACGTTCCAGAAAGTGGAAGAATTCTGCCCTACATCTTCAGAACCTTACTATTCCTGTACAGATTTGCAGGAGTTCCTGAAAAAAGACACTACGGTTTCGGAAAAGATTCTGGATGCCTGGGAAGAAAAGCTTATGTCGTGCGATGCCTATCCTAGAGAAGAGCCGCTTTATGGAATCATCTCCCGCGTCTGCCCCCATTATGCCGTTACTTATCTTAAATGCTCCGATGGTAAGACATACAAACTGTACAAGAAAGAAGATGGACTTGCCTATACCACCGAAAAGGAGTATTACGCGACTCACAGTTCAAGCTCCGTTGCCGAAAGCTCTAGTTCCAGCGCAGAGCCGGAGGATCTAGTCACGAATTGCCCGCAGGATTCTTTCGCAGTGTTTGCGGATATTCTTGCTGATGTACAGAAGAAACTGTACGAAATTTTTGCGAAGGAATTAGACGAAAATGATGCCTTGCCCGAAGCAAAAAAGGCATACCTGGCTAGCATCCTAGATCGAGAAAAAAAGACGATGAACGGGAATCTGTTTCCCTACTATTCTGCAGGTGAAAATTATAACATAGAACATACGCAAGTGTATGATTCGGAATATTGGTTCGAGGGCTATATCGCGAAACTCAAAACCTGTGCAGGGGGAGAGCCCGAAACGACTGCTCTCTACCGTGAAACATACGATGAGATTCTCCAGGAATGTCTCGGTTTGATTCGTGATGAATTGAACAAGATTACGGAATAATAGACTCAGGCTTCTCGCGAAATCTATCTGCCTAAAGTTTCGCGGTAGTTGTGGACGGCGGCCTTGTAGGTGCTGACCGCCTTTGCGACGCGGGCTGCGATGTCTTCTTGTGCCTTGGTCGTTGTCATGTAGGCTTCTTCTTCGGGGTTGCTGATAAAGCCGATTTCGAAGAGGACTGCGGGCATGAGCGCACCTACCAGAACCATGAATCCGGCACCGCCGACGCCGCCACCTTGACGCTTGATCTTGCCGTCGTCGAAGGCCTTGAGCATCTGTTCGGTGAACATGTAGCTGTTCTGCTTGTATTTTTCGAGGCGCGCTTCAAGCTTGAACCATTCGAGCGGAGAAAGTTCTTCTTTGGCGTTCTTTTCGCCGTAGAGGGTGGCCACCTTGTTTTCGCGGCGGGCAATCGCCTTGTCTTCTTCGCTTTCGGGGGCGCGGAGCACGTACACGTGGAAACCCTTAACCTGTTTCTTGCGTTCTGCGCTCGCGTCAATGGCGTTGCAGTGCAGGCTGATGAACAGGTCACCGTCCCATTGGTTGGCAAGGTTTGCACGTTCGCCGAGTTCGATGAACACGTCCTTGTCGCGGGTCATCTTGACGTTGAAACCTTCTTTCTCGAGTTCCTTTTTCAGGAGCTTCCCGACTGCAAGAACGATATCCTTCTCGTTGGAATTCTTCCCTTGGGCGCCGGTGTCTTTGCCGCCGTGACCGGGATCGATGACGATTGTCTTTACTTCGCGGGTGCCCGCTGTTTCGTTTTTCGTGGCGGGCTTTGCTGCGGCTGTTGCCATTGTTGCGGCCGGTGCTACTGTAGCGGCTTTAACCGAAGACGAGGAACTGACGGTAATCGCGGCGATAGAGCTGCTGCTTGCAACCTTTGCCGGTTCCTTGTCTTGCTCGTTTAAGGTTGGTGAGTTCTTATACAAACTCGCCATGTCGGCCGAGTCTAGAAAAATATGCCCGTCCTTAATTTCAGGAGCATGCTTGAGTTCAATGGGGGTCCCGTGGTTGCTCGCATAGGGGAGCCCGATGGCGAACTTGAGCGTGTCTTTTTCGCCTACAAGCAAGAATGTCTTTTGAACAGGGAACCAGTGGAAGCTCGCCTTGTGTTCCTTGGCGACTTGTTCGGCATCGATTGTCGGTGCGGCCCAGGCAGAAACCGTTAGGGCTGCGCAAACGAGAATGTTCCGAAAAAGGCGCATCATTCGTTGGATTCCTTTTAGCGGTGGGCCTTTGCCGCGCGGGCCATTTCTAGCTTGGCATCGCGGTTGATGATGTCCTGACGCTTGTCGCGTTGGTCCTTGCCGCGGCAGATTCCCATTTCGAGCTTGGCACGGCGGTTCTTGAAGTAGAGCTTCAAAGGAATCAGCGTGCAACCCTTCTGCTCCTTCGCCTTGCGCATCTTGGTGATTTCATGCACGTGCGCAAGGAGCTTGCGGCGCCTTGCCGGGAAGTGGTTGAAGCGGTTCGCAAAAAGGTATTCGTCGATGTGCGCACCGACGAGCCAGATTTCGTTCTTGGTCTCGTCAATGTCGATCCACGCTTCGCCCAAAGTACACTTGCCGTCGCGGATGGATTTGACTTCCGAGCCGATAAGCATAATGCCCACCTCGAATGTCTCGTCGACAAAATAGAGGTGATTTGCCTTGCGGTTCACGATGACCGGTGTGCTTTGTTCTTTTTTAGCCATGGACTAAGCCTTCTTTCCCCAGCCGCCTTTCTTGGCGGTTGTTTTGGTGCCGGCGCTTTTGGTGCTAGCTCTTTTTGTTGCAGTCCCGGCCTTGCTTTTAGTGATTTTCTTGCCGGTGCCGTCGATGCCGGTCGTAGCGCTGCTGAGTTTCTTGCTTTCCCAGCCGACCTTCTTTTTTTGCACGTGAGGAACGGCTTCGTCCAGGGCCAGCGTGAGTTCCTTGCAACCTTCGCCTGTCATGGCGGAAGTCACGATGACGCTTTCCTTGTGCGCCTTGAACTGCTTGATCGCTTCGTCGATGCCGAGGTCGCTCTTGTTGAGGGCAATCACATAGGGCTTCTTCGCAAGCTTCGGGTGGAATGCCTTGAGTTCGTCCTTGAGTACGGTAAACTGTTCGTAGGCGTTTTCGGCAAAGCCGTCAATCACGAACAGGAGCGTATGGGTACTTTCGATGTGCTGCAGGAACTGGTGGCCTAGGCCCTTGCCGTCGCTGGCGCCTTCCAGAAGTCCTGGAATATCAGCCACCACGAAACTGTGGCCGTTCAGCTGCACGATGCCGAGCACCGGTTCGAGCGTGGTAAAGGGGTAGTCGCCGACTTTCGGGCGACCGCTTGAAATCTTGTTCACGAGGCTGGACTTGCCTGCGTTCGGGAATCCGACGAGGCCCACGTCTGCCATAAGCTTGAGTTCCAGGAAAAGTTCGCGCCTTTCGCCTTTTTCGCCGGGCGTGCACTTGCGCGGGGCCTGGTTGGCAGGCGTTGCGAAATGCTGGTTGCCCATGCCGCCCTTGCCGCCGCGAGCCGCAATCCACTTTTGGCCGGGTTCGGTAAGGTCTGCAAGGATGCGTCCTTCGGCATCTTTTACGATGGTGCCGCGCGGGACGTCTATGACCAGGTCTTCGGCACTACGGCCGGTGCAGCGCTTGGCGCCGCCGGGCTGTCCGCTTTGAGCCTTGTACAGGCGGGCGTTGCCCATATCGAGCAACGTGGAAAACTGTTCGTTCACCTGCAGGATCACATGACCGCCACGACCGCCATCGCCGCCGTCGGGGCCTCCCAGGGGAACAAACTTTTCGCGGTGGAAACTGCAAATGCCATCGCCACCCTTGCCGGAGCGCACTTCAATTGATTTTTCGTCTAGGAACATGTCACAAATGTAGAAAAATGTGTAATATTTTTAATTTTTCTCGGTTTAAAAGTGTTTTTTCTCGTTTTTATGAGATTATATTTCGTTATAGAATGCAAAAGAATACACCTAAGCACGTCCCAAAGGCAAACTTAAGTTTACAGAAGAAAATGCTTAAGGACGATCCCAAAAACCTGATTAAAAAGCAGGGTGCGGAATTCTATTGGCGTAACACGGCCTGGGATAAAGCTATAGACGCCCTCCGTTCGGATTTGATTTTCACGTCAAGTCTCGGAAGCAAGGAACTTTTCCATAGCAACATGCTGGGGATGTTCCTGCAGCAGGGCGAATCTGATGATGAATTGATGAGCACCCTGGCGGATCTTCTTGCCAAGTGGCTCTGCCCGAAAACGAGGGGGAGTGAACAAAAGAAATACCGGGTTGTCTCGGTGTTCAGGGAATACCAGAAGTTCGACCTGTTTATCGCGTTTCTGGAAGAGCCCCAATATGAATTGCTAAAGAACGATGCCATGGGGCAGTTGCTGCTGCAACAGTTGCGAACCGCCTCTGCGCCCCTGTCCCTGACAAGCGAATACAGGCAGGCGGTTGGGATTTTCAATGAAAGCTGCCAGTTTGCTGTGGTAGAGAACAAGTTCAAGTCGATACCCCAGAAGGCACAGCTTGATGAATATGAGAGGAAGATTCGCAGGGGCTTGAACTTTATTTCCGGAGTGGGGAAGGATAACGTCAAGACAAGCGGACGGAATACCACATTCTATCTGCTTGCTCCGCACTATTCGCTGCAGGTCTTTTCTCCGAATTTAGCGGAATTCCCGAAGCCATGGAATCCGGCGAGCTACGAGAACTTCTCGGACAAGCTTGGCTTTGTCGCCCAGCTCAAAAGGAACAAGGCAAAGGACCCGTTCTCCCTTCAGTATGTCAAGAATTACGGGCGCCTTATTCGCACGCTCATGCAACTGACTTGGCGGAAAATAAGCGACCCAATCGAAGAGGAAGGTGCTGTTTTCCCGGATGAGACCTTCGCTCAAAAAATGGATTCCATCCGCTTGCGGGATTTTTACGAAAAACTCTGGTTTAGCGCCATGCTGAACAGAATGTATAAATCTGTTCCCCATAAAAAGGATGTGCGTGTTGAGGCCGAATCGGGCTATGGCCACGAGGCGGGCCTTATGGGCTACAAGTGCTTTTTGCTTGACGGAAGCGATGTTGCGTATGGTGTGCAAATCCAGAATGGACAGTTCCGTTTTTATGTAGAGCCCTCGCCAGAAAAAAAGTGCACGTGGGCGCATTTTGACAGTGAAAAATTCCAGGATGCCCTCAATCAGGTCAAGTATGACACGCTTTGCGAACTCAAGTTCGCGGGCATAGACGCTGACTGCACGGTGAAGGAAATCGAGAATGCCATCCCGACGAAAATGATGGTGGATGGAGAGGTCATTGTAGAAACTGTCGGTAATCCCCAAAAAGTACACAACTTTGGCGATTTCAAGTACGTTTTTGTGAAACTGTCCAAGAAGATTACGCAAAAGCAACTTTCGGACCTGATTAAGGTTGCGCTTGCAAAACTTGACGAGGCTGTTCGTCAAGAAAAAGAACTATTCAAAGTGAATTTAAAATAAACCCCAAGGAGTTACTATGAAAACGCTCAAACTCGGAGAAGAATCCCTGACTAAGGGTGAATACAAGATGTTGACCGAAGAGGCAAAGCAGAAGATGCTTGAATTCAGCGATGAGGCTGGAGATGAAGAGGCTGTGGTTGAACTCCCCGATGGCTTGTTGTTTTTGAATATAACCGAAGACGACACGGAGGATGAGCGCTGGAATAATTTCAGCATAAAGGTTTCTCCTACTCTCATTGGATTTGCTGATGGTATAAAGAATCTTGACCAACCCCTGATATGCCCCTCATGCTTTGAAGAAACGACGATTGCGGATCAAGCCTCTGAATTTTATGATTGCGAATTGCCACAAAGGTCGTTTAAGATAAGCGGTGACGCACACGTGAGGTGGGATTTCTGGTATAAGCGCGTTGAAGACGATGACGAAGCACGCGAAATTGCTGAAACCGAAGCGGAAGACCCTGCTAGCGGTAGTGATTATAGCTCTGATTGGGGTGGTGAAGGTGATTTTAGTTATTGCGCCATGTCTTTTTGGAACCATTCTTCTGACTTCCCGCAGAGTTGGGCACAATGGGTGCTAGAATTTGAGGACTTCAAAATAAATCTTTATTCAGAAGATCATGAATGTGGTGCGTTTTTTGATATAGAAAATCAGACGTTCCAACTAATTCATGCCGAAACGAAATGGAATTCGTTTGAAATGATTGCGGGAGATAGTGCTTATGTTCGCAAAAAAGAGTGGAAACATAGCACGCGCGGTGAAGATTCTAAAGAATATGACAATTTTGACCCGAAATTGCTGAAAGTCTTTGGCTCGTTTAATTTTGAAGTTTGGGCAATGAGCTATGATGATGAGCCGATTGATTGGGATAACTGGGGCGACGACCAGGAATGCGACGAATACTATTACTTTGATGGTTCAGATTACAAGAATCTTATGGGAAATTCCTGGGGCGACGACGATGACGACGAAGATGAAGATTCCGAGAATCCTGATAACGAATCTGGCGATGACTCGAATGATGACTCTAGTGACGGTCCAGAAGATTCTGCTCCCGAGGCTGAAGAAGATGACGAAGATAGCGCCGACGATGAAATCTATACGGGCGAGATTGTCCTTTGCAGGGATGGCATGACCGCACAGAACAAGAGTCATCTGGAACAGATTATCCAGAAGGTAATCGAAGAAGATGGTGCCGACTGTGACCTGAACTTTATAGATGTCTCCAATATCCGTAACATGAGCTTCCTGTTCAATTACTCCGAGTTCAATGGGGATATCAGCGGTTGGAATGTCTCCAATGTGAAGGATATGTCCTGCATGTTCCAGGGGTGCCAATTTAATGGCGATATCAGCAACTGGGATGTCTCCAACGTGAAGGATATGTCGAGCATGTTCCAGGAATCCGCTTTCGATGGCGACCTCAGTAACTGGAATGTCGAAAAAGTCAAGACCATGAATTCGATGTTCTCTTGGTCATCCTTCAATAGCGATCTTTCTAGGTGGAAGGTGGGCAAGGGTGTCGATACGGCGAACATGTTCGATGAAACGCCGTTGGCAAAAAGTAATGACCTGCCTAAGTGGTACAAGAAATAAATTCTAGAACAGGATACGTATGTTTGATTTTCTCTCGAAGAAAAAGGCCAAGGACAAGGATCACCTGAAAAAGTTGATTGCGGAGTCTATTGCCAGGAACGGACTCAATTGTGACCTGAATTTTATCGATGTCACACCTGTGACCGATATGAGCCACCTGTTCGAAGAAACGGACTTTAACGGTGATATCAGCAAGTGGAATATGTCCAAAGTAACTACGATGGAAAAGATGTTCCGCAAATCCAAGTTTAATGGCGATATCAGCAAGTGGGATGTTTCCAATGTAACCAATATGGAAGGCTGTTTTTCGGGCTCGAAATTCAACGGTGACATAAGCGGTTGGAATGTCTCTGATGTTACCAATATGCGTAGCATGTTTTATGGTACCGAGTTTAATGGCGATATATCCAAATGGAATGTTGGCCGCGTAAAGAATATGCGGACGCTGTTTTGCGGCTCAAAGTTCAATGGGGATGTGTCAAAATGGAATGTGTCCAATGTCGAGAACATGGAATCTCTGTTCGAGGCATCTTCATTTAACGGCGATGTATCCAACTGGGATGTTGGCCGCGTAAAAGATATGTCGACATTGTTTCACAACTCAAAGTTTAACGGCGATGTGTCTAATTGGAATGTGTCTAGCGTGACAGACATGGAAAGAATGTTCTACGGCGTTAATCTCCAATGTGACCTGTCTAAATGGAATGTTTCTAACGTCTCCAATATGACCGATTTTTTGCGCAGTAACATGTTTGAAGAGCAAAAAGCGAATATTGGCGATATCTCAAATTGGGATCTTCGTAATTGCATGAGTACGATAGACCCCTATCTAGTTTACAATTGCGCTCCTGAAGCGGATGTTGGCGTAGTCTTTAACAGGATTATGCACAAGAATCTTAATTCCAAGCCGAAAAATGGTGAGGAACTTAAGAATACCCTAGAGTCAGTTCAAAAGTGGAGCGGTCCGCTTGATTTCGAGACGACTACGATAGACCTCAATTTTATCGATGTCTCGAAAGTAACGGACATGAGCCATTTGTTCGAGAACTGGTTTTCTGACCTAAACGAAGACCTTGTCTGTAACCTCGATATTAGTGGCTGGGATGTATCCAATGTGACGAACATGGAAGCGATGTTCCAAGGTTCGCATATAAAAGCGGATTTGTCCAAGTGGAATGTTTCCAAAGTGAAAAATATGAAGGACATGTTCGCAGGCTCTTGCTTTAAGGGGGATTTATCGAAGTGGAATGTCTCCAGCGTTGAGAACATGAGCGGCATGTTCAAGGAGATCGAGGTGAAGTCGGCCTTGTCGCGTTGGAATGTCGGCCACGTGAAGGATATGTCGTCGATGTTCTATTTTTCGACTTTCAATAAGGACATTTCCAAATGGGATGTCTCGAATGTCGAAAATATGGATAACATGTTTGCGGGGTCCACGTTTAGCGGCGACATTAGCCGTTGGAATGTCTCGAAGGTAAAGAACATGGCTGAGATGTTTAAGGGCAGCGATTTCCATGGGAACCTTTCCAAATGGAGCTTTGCCGTGAATGCAACGGATGTCTTGGCCAATACCGCATACACCGAGCAAGAAGTGAAGGAGATGTTCTGTAAACCCTTTACGGACCCGCGTGATGGCGAGGTCTACAAGACCTGCATGATTGGGACGCAGGTCTGGATGGCGGAAAACTTGAGGTTCCGCCCGCTCAAGGGTGGTAGCCTAGCTTACGACAAGGACCCTAAAAACGTACCTGGATATGGTAGGCTATATAGTAGGGAAGTTGCAAAAGAGGCTTGCCCGCCGGGGTGGCATTTGCCGTCTGAAGAAGAATGGAATGCTCTGTTTGCATTTGTCGGGAAAACATACGATATCTCTGATGCACTACGTAAGAAAAGTTGGGACGACGGACTAGATGCCTTTGGCTTTAAGGCTGTGCCATCGGGATTGTATGGAAATTATGGTTCCTATGACAAAATTTTCTCTAACATGCACAGCGATGCATTCTATTGGCTTTCGGGAGAAGGCGAGTCAAAATTCTGGAGGCTTGGTAGCGGATATTGTGATTGCCCCAAGGTGGTGGGGAGTGGTATATTTGAGGATGATGGCAATTGGTGGACGTTTGCCTCTTGCTATTTCGCAATCCGCTGCATAAAGGGATAAACGTTTTAGCCAGCCCGTTTCTTCGGACTGGCTTTTTCGCCAAAAGCTGACAAAAGGGGAGTCTTGGCGAATGTTGCCTAGACCAGGCTAATTCCTTCGTCGAGGCCGAGCGCGATATTCATGTTCTGGATGGCGGCGCCGCTTGCGCCCTTACCCAGGTTGTCGATGATCGTCGTCACCTGCATCATGTTCTCGTTGCCGAACACCTGGATGCGGGCGTTGTTCGTGTCGTTGCAGACCGTGGGGTCAAGCCTTCCGTTGAACAGCGTGGGGGCGGCTTCGTAGGGCATCACCTTTACAAAGCGGCTACCTTCGTAGTGCTTAGCGAGAATTTCGGTGAGACCTTCGGGACCAACATTCTTGGTAAGCATGTTCGGGAAAATGGAAACCGTTACGGCCATGCCCTTGTAGTAGGGGCCAAGCACCGGGTTGAAGAACGGCGTGTTTTCGAGTTCGCAGTACTTCTTCATTTCGGGGATGTGCTTGTGGCTGAGAGCGAGCGCATAGGGGGCGGGGGCCATGATGGCCTTGGATTCGCCTGCCTTGTGTTCCATCGCGGAGGCTTCTTCGTATTCGGCGATAAGCTTCTTGCCGCCACCGGAATAGCCGGTGATGCTGTAGGCAGAAACGTTTGCGCTCTTGGGAAGCACGCCCGCGGCCACCAGCGGATGGACGCCGAGGATGAATCCCGTTGCGTGGCAACCGGGGTTCGCAATGCGCTTGCTCTTGGAAATCGCTTCGCGTTGGGCTGCCGAGAGTTCCGGCATCCCGTAGGTCCAGTCGGGGTTCACGCGGTGTGCCGTAGAGGCGTCAATTACGCGGGTGTTCGGGTTTTCGCAGAGGGCTGCGCTTTCGATTGCGGCTGCATCGGGCAGGCACAGGAACGTTACGTCGGACTCGTTGATGAGCCGCTTGCGTTCGTTTACGTCCTTGCGGAGTTCGGGAGCGATGCGCAACACTTCGATGTCGTTACGCTTTGCGAGTCTCTCATAAATCTGCAGGCCAGTGGTGCCTGCTTCACCATCTACAAAAACTTTGAACATATACGTTAGTCACTAGTTAGTAGTTAATAGTTTCTAGCGCGGTAAAACCGCGATTTTTAATTCAGAATTCTGGAATCTGAATTCTGAATTACTTGCCGGCGCCGCAGCACTTCTTGTACTTTTTGCCGGAACCGCACGGGCACGGGTCGTTACGGCCAACGACCGGACCTTCGTGGCGGACGGTTTCCTGCTTCACTGCACGACCGTCATAGAAGAACCATGCGCCGCCCACCTTGTGGAATTCGCCGAGCTCGTGGTGGTTGCGGGTGATGTTGCCCTGCTTGAAGCGTGCGATGAATTCGACCCAGCCGATGTTCTTTTCTTCTTCGGTCTTGGTCTGCTTGATTTCGATGCCGAGCCATTCGGATTCCTTGCTCCAGGCGGTCACGCTCGGTTCGTCGAAGTCGCTGCGCTGCGTGGGTTCAAGGGATTCCTTGAGCCAGCCGATTTCCTGCTTCACGTAGGCGGTGTAGCGGGAACGCATCAGGGCTTCGGGGCTAGAGGCGAGAGCCTTCTGCTTGATAATCGGTTCGCAACATTCGCAGTATTCCTTACCGGAACCGCAGGGGCATAAATCTTGTGCCATAATACAATCCTTTTTCGTTAGGCGGCAGCGCCGCGTTAAATTTTCGCGTAAAGGTAGAAAAAAATTTAGTGGATAAAAAAAGACGGGAGATAGATCTCTCGTCTTTGGACAAGTCCCAAATGCTAGGCTCAAATGTCTAGCTTACAGGCACTTCTTGAGCAGCCAGATTTCTTCCTTGCCTTCGCGGGCAGGGAGGCTGTTTGTCGGCTTGATGCGTTCCACCACATCGAACACGCCGCCGAGGCGGGCCATGAGTTCACCTTCGCTGGTGGCATGCGGCGGGCCCTGCAGGGTCTTGCCGTTCATGAGCGGGTAGAGGAACAAAATCAGCAGGCCGTCGTCCTTCATCATCTTGTAGCAGACTTCGAAGAACTCGTCGCGGCGACCCGGATGGATGGCCGTAAAGCAGCAGTAGTCATAGACGATGTCAAACTGCTGACCGCCGCGTTTGTCGTCCTTGGGCGAGAGCGAGAACAGGTCTAGGTCCAAAGAACGCAGATTCTTGTGCTTGCGGCTCAGGTGGTCGAGTTCATCGACAGCGGTGGGGGCGAAATCGACTGCCAGCACGTCATGGCCACGGAGTGCCCAGGCTTCGGCGTCATAGCCAAATCCTGCGCCAGGAACCAAGACGGAGCCTGTTGCGGGGCAAGAGGGGTGCTTGAAAAATTCCGTCAAGGCGGGCGTCACCTTCTTGAGATTCCAGTAGTCCTTGCCGTCGGCATAGAGGTTGTCCCAGAAATCCGGGAGGTTCTGCGTTAACATACTTTACCTTCCTTTTTGTACGCAAGTTGCCCGCAGGCGGCAAGAATGTCGCGGCCACGCGGGTTGCGGATCGTGATTTGTATTTCGGCTGCTCTAACCATCGCCAAAAAGTCTTCTACCTGCTCCGGGGTGGGGGCGTGTAGCGTGGGATCGTCACCATCGTTCAATACAATGGCGTTTACCTTCACGCGGCGGGGGGCGCAAATTCGAATGAGTTCCTTGGCCGCCTTGGGAGTGCAGGTGATGTCCTGAATCAGGACGAATTCAAAGGTTACGTAATTGTCGGTTCTGCGGATGTATTCGTCAACCGCTTCCAAAAGTTTTTCGATGGGCCAGGTTTTGTTTACCGGCATTACGGACGAACGGTATTCGTTGTTGGTGCTGTTCAGGCTTACCGCTAGGCAACAGGGGGTATTTCGGTCTACCAGTTCCTTGATTTTGGGAACCACGCCGCTGGTGCTTACGGTCATGCGCTTTGCGCCCATGTTGAACAGACTCTGGTTATGCAGTGTGCAGCAGACGCGGTGCACGTTTTCCAGGTTGTTCAGGGGTTCGCCCATGCCCATGAAGATGATGTTGGTGACCTGGGCCGTTTTGCCTTCTTCGTTCAAAAGGCCGGCTTCTTTCAGGTACCAGTTTACGTTGATGATTTCTTCCAGGATTTCGCCGGCTTCCAGGTTCCTGGTAAAGCCCATTTTGGCGGTACGGCAGAAGGCGCAGTTCATGGCGCAGCCTACCTGGGTCGAAACGCATACGGAATAGCGGCCGTTTGCGGGAATCATCACCGTTTCGATATGGTGGTCGTCATGGGTCTTGAAAAGCCATTTGACAGTTCCATCTACCGACACCATGCGCTGCTCTTCTGTCAGTGCACGAAGGGTAAACTGGTCTGCCAATTTTTGACGGAGAGCGGGCGAAATGTTGCCCATTTCGTCATAGGTCTTGACCTGCTGACAAAAGAGCCATTTTTGAATTTGGCTTGCCCGGAACGGCTTTTCGTCTACGTCCCGGAGCCATGCCTTAAGCTCGTCTTCGGTGAGCGTTTTTATGTTTTTCGGCCATTCCATCGGGGGCAAAAGATAGCAAAAAAATACATTTTTGTTAAGGGGCAAAATAGCTGTTATTGCCCCGGACAATTTCTCGATGGTGGGGGCTTTGTGGATGCGGAATCCTGTTGTTTTTGGGCGTTATTGATGTATTCTGTTAATTTTAGCCTTGTTTCTGCGGCGATACTGGGCGGAACTTTAAAGGGTATCTTTTGGTTCTCGATCAAGGGGTAGAATCGGTCCACTTCGTGAAACAGCTGGGAAAGGGTTTTATTGTAGGCGTTCGCCAGCGCACAAATGGTGTTGATAGAGGGAAGTCTTTTACCGACTTCGACTTGCGATATGAATTGCCGCGTGATGTTTGACCGGATGGAAAGCCCGATTTGGGTGAGCCCCTGTTGTCGGCGACTTTCCAGAAATACGAGCCGGATGGCTTCGCTGAGAATGTGATCTTTGTATTCCACAAACAACCTCGAAAAAACGTGGATAACCAATCACTCTCTGGGTGCCAATTTTAGAATTAGAGCGTGAAGAAGCGTGCAAACACGTGTTTGCAGACTTTGAAAAAATATCTTAACGGTTTTTATGGAATGTAGAAACGGAAGATTGTATAGATACAAGAAAGACGTCTCACTTGCCGTGAAACGTCTTCCTTTCTGCGGGTGCCAGGACTCGAACCTGGAGCCTTTTGGTTCGTAGCCAAACGCTCTATCCAGTTGGGCTACATCCGCTTGATTGATGGCCCAAAGATAGTTTAAAGTGCGGATGCTGTCAAGGGTTTTTGTTGAAAAATTTTTAAGAATTTTTGAATTGTAGGCGGATTACCCTGCTTTTGCGGGAATTTAAGGAGCGGCGCGTAATCGGATTGCCATACAATAACTATCTTTTGACCAAATTTTTTAACGGTATTGGACCATGGATAAAGTCAAACCCGTATTACTTTCGGTTCTGAATATTTTGAAGGGCTGGTTTACTGACCGCAGAGTGGTCAAGTGGCTGATTATTTTTGCGGTACCCGTGCTTGCTGCTTTTATTGCTGTCGTTGCAGTGTACAACCACTTCTCGCCGGAGCTTCCGTCCCTTTCGCAGTTGGAACAGATCAACCCGAAGCTGGTTACCAACATCTACGACATGAACGGAAAGATTGCCCACGAATACTTTGTGGAACGTCGCGAATGGACGAGCTTCGACTCGATTCCCGAAAATGCGATTCACGCCGTGATGGCCACCGAAGACCGCGCCTTCTATAGCCACTGGGGCATGAACGTGTGGGCTATTCCCTCGGCCGTTATGGAAAGCGCCTTGTCCGGCAAAAAGCTGCGTGGTGCATCTACCTTGACTCAGCAGCTGACCAAGCTTTTGTTCCTCACGCCGGAACGTACGATTTCGCGTAAGATCAAGGAAATGATGACGGCTATCCGCATCGAGCAGACTTATACTAAAGAAGAAATTCTTGAATTCTACATGAACGAAGTCTACCTGGCTGGCGGTAACTATGGTTTCCAGGCTGCAGGCAAGTTCTACTTCGGCCGTCCGCTGGATAGCCTTACGATTCCGGAACTGGCTGTGCTGGCCGGTATGTTGCAACGCCCGGAAGCTTATCGCCCCGACCGTCACCCTGAAGCTTCTCTCGAACGCCGCAATACCGTGCTTTATGCCATGCGCGATGCCGGCTACATTAACGATGACGAATACCACGAATATATCAAGACTCCTATTGAACTTGCGAAGAAGGAAGTCTCTAACGAATCCGGTCTTTATTTCTACGAAGAAATCCGTAAGTACATGGAAAAGAAGTACGGCGAAAATTCGCTGTATGCCGATGGTGTCTCGATTAACTCCACGATTGATCCTGACATTCAGGCTTACGCCGATAGCGTCGCTCGCGTGCAGGTTGAAAAGGTACGTCGCCGCGTCAAGTACCGCGCAACCCGTCGCCTTTTCCTCACCAAGAAATACAATATGCCTGAGGATAGCGTCGTCGCTCACTTCGATAGCGTCTATACTCTCTTTAAAAAGGAATACCTGGCCGACGACCTGAAGCGTCCGGCTGACAAGCGCCGCTTCCCGGACTCTATCCTTTACCACCATCCTGAAATTGCAGCCATCTTGATTGAAAACGAATCGGGAGCAATCCGTGCCATGGTGGGTGGCTCCGACTTTAACCAGTCCCGTTGGAACCGTGCGGTGCAGTCTTTGCGTCAGCCCGGCTCGTCGTTCAAGCCCATTGTGTATTCGACGGCCATGGACAACGGCGCAAGCCCCTGCGACTCGGTGAACGACCAGCCGGTGAGCATTCCCGATCCGGATGACAAGGACAAGAACAAGGTCTGGCGCCCGGCGAACTTCGAACATGACTTCGAAGGCATGATGACGCTCCGCCGCGCCCTTTACAAGTCCAAGAACTTGCCGGCTATTTTGACGGGTATGAAGTATGGCCTCAACAACGTGGTGAACTACGCCCGCAAGTTCGGCATTGTGCGTGCTCCGCTCATGGCCGTGCCCAGCTTGGCTCTGGGTTCCGTGGGTGCAACGCTTATGGAAATGACGTCGGCCTATACGGTGTTCCCGAACGGCGGTAACCGTATTGAACCGTACATGATTGAATCCATTGTGGACCGCAACGGCGAAGTCATCGAAAAGAATTCCAAGGTGGAACATGAAGTGTTGCGCCCAGCATCGGCCTACTTGATGGTGGACATGTTGAAGGACGTGAACATTCGCGGTACGGCAGCCCGCGTGTGGGCGAGCGGCTTTACTCACCCGAGTGGTGGTAAGACCGGTACGACGAATGATTATACGGACTGCTGGTACATCGGCTTTACCAAGCAATTCACCATGGGCGTATGGGTCGGCTCTGACAGCCCGGGTACCCTGGGCGCAGGTCATACGGGTACCGAAGATGCGCTCCCGGTTTGGATGGCCGTGATGAAGCAGCTTCACAAGGATTTGCCTCGTAAGCCGTTCCCTGTGCCTAGCGGCGTTGTGAGCAAGGGCATCTGTAACCACACGGGTAAAATCGCCGGTGAATTCTGCTCCGAAAAGACTTACTGCCTCTATACCGCGGGCTACGCTCCGACTGAAGTCTGCGACGGTAACCACTTTGAAGTCAAGACCAAGTCTGCCGACGACGCAACGCTCTTTAGCAACAAGGGCGCAAGTGCAGCCCCCAAGCCGAGCAGCAGCGGTAATGGCCCTGCCAAGAAGAATACTCGAAAGATGTTCTAGCTGGTTGACAGTTGCAGATTGCTTGTTCTAGGTAAAAATAAGGGGCGCCGATGGCGCCCTTTTAGATTTTAAAAGCCACTAATTAAATTATTTCGCTAACATTTTATTGAGCGTGGCGCGCATGTGGTTCATGTTCGCTTCGTTCAAGGTTTCGTAACGGTAGAAGGTTCCGTCTTTCTGCACCACGTACACGACCGGAATGTAACCTGTACCGTAAGCGGGGCCGAACTTGTAGTCGCTATCCTGGAATACGGGAATCGCTACGTGGAACTGGTCGATAAACAGGCGAATGTCGTTTTTCTTGATGCCGCCGCCGAGACCGATGGCGATGCCAGTGAGACCCTTAGGTTCGTATTCCTTGACCAGGTCCTGGATTTCGGAAATATGGCGCTGGCAGTGGGGGCACTTGGGGCTGAAGTAATAGATCAAAAGGGGCTTGTTTGCAAACTGGCTGAACAGGATTCCTGGATCGCTAATGCCCGAAAGCGGCTTTGAAAAGTCCATCTTCATGGGCTGGTTGGTGGTGGTATCCTGCATCAACTGCACATCGGCCATCTGGGGTTCCGGAGCAAGTTGCGCAAAAGGCGTAACCGCTGCAATGGCTGCAATACTTAAAATTTTAGAAACGAATTTCATAACCCTTAAAATACGAAAATATAGCCCGAAAAGACACCTTTGCATAAAAAAAATGCGATTTTTTGCAAAAAATCACACTTTTGAATATTCCAAATTGGAATGGCTACAGGCTGTAGGTGGTAATAATCGAGTAGTGGGGTTCGCCCTTGCGGACTCCGTTCAGGGGAATGCTTACGTCAACCTTGTTGACCAGCCTGCTGATGGACTTGGTTTGTGCAAAACGCATGCCGAAGCCGGTAAGGTAGATTAGATCCTTGCGGTTGATGTCCCAGAAATCCCAGGCGGTTTCTCCGATGCTTTGGAATACCACGAATACGGGCATGAGGGTGGCAATTTCAAAGTTTGTAAAGTAGCGCTGTTCCAGGTTGGCAAATACTCGGGCCTGGCCTGCGTAGAATCCGGTGGGGAAGCCGGCGAAGCCGTTTACGCCGCCGAGGGTGAGCTGCTTGCCGTAGCGGGCATCTTCATAGAAATCAGCAACGCCTGTAAGCGCCGTTGCGAAAGAATTGGTGGGGTGGAAGATGTATTCGCCGGAAAGCCGTCCGTAGTAGTCGTGCCTTTCGCCGTGGTCCAGGTAGAAGTTCATTTCGGACTTCATGGTGAGGTGGTGCATGTTGCTGCCCAGCATCAGGTTTGCCCAGAAATCGAGACGGATGTCGTTGTCAGCGGCGCCGAGCTGTTCGTAATTCTTGGAAATTTGCGCCTTGAGTTCGTAACCTTTTTCAATATCTTCGGTCCACTTGGCGTTATGGAAATTCTTGATTTTCTCGTAGCGGATGTTTGAAAGGGTCAGGTAGAAACCGAGGCGGGAATCTTTCTGTTCGGGGAGCCATTCGTTGACTGCTGTTGCGGAATCGATGGCGTAGGTGGTGTCGCCGTCGGTAAAGGCGTAGGGGTAAAGCTTGCCTTCGCTAGCGGTGGTATAGTGGTAGTCGTAGGTGGCGCCGGCGTAGAGCTTGCGGTAAGTCCCGCCGAAGGAGCGGCTGATTCTAAAGCTCAGGGAGTCGTCGATAAAATCCTTGACGGCTAACAGTTTTACGACTTCGTTGCCGTTATACAGCGGGAATGAATCAAGCAGGGCTTTTTTGTGATTATAGATAGGGCTGTCGCCGTATCTCTTTTGGGCATCGTACACGGTGGCGCCGGGGGGCAACTTTCCGCTGCCATAAAAGTAGGCTTCGTGCTTATTCTTTAGACCCTCAATCATATAGGCCCACTGGTTTTGGCTTCTGCTCAAGAACGGGATGTACATCTTTCCGTAGGCGAGGTAGCCGTCGGTGTTGTAACTATATAAGAAATCCAAGTGGTTATAGCGGAACAAAAAGTGCGGGTCGCCGTATTCCACTTGCCACATGTCGCGGAATTCGTTGTGGCCGAAATAGAAACCCAGCTTTTGACCGAGACCGAGGAAGTTGCTTTCTTGAACGCCGATACCCCAGTTCAGATTTTTATAGTTGTATTCTTTTCCGGCAAAGCCGAATGTGGTCGGGATGGAAAGCGTCCAGTTGTCGCTGGTCTTGACGTTTGCGATGTTCTTGCCGTCTTCGTTGGTAATCTTGATGCTTGCGTCCGAAAGAAAGTTCTGGCTGCGCAGGAACCGTTCGGCCTCTTGAATCTGGATGGGTGTGACGGTTTCGCCTTCATCGAAAAGGAGCAATTTCTTGACCGTCGATTCGCGGGTTTCGATATGAATCCAGTTTAGCAGGTCGTATGCCCACTTGTCGTACTGCGTGTGGTACCTGGAATCGTCAAAGGCGTCGCCAATGTTGTATCGGATAGAATCAATCTTGAATGCACCGGGAGTGTCCTGTGCAAAGGCTGCAAGAGGTACAAAAAAGAGAATAAACAAAATAATCGGCATTGCGAGGATAATATAGAAAAAAGTGTAGTTTCCCTCTGTTTGTGCAGGTTGGAACCTGCTGGAAATGTAAAAAGAAATAAATTTTCGAAAAATTGGTATTCAAACGCCTGAAAAAAGCGTGTTAAGTAATAGGGAGTGTGCCTCAACTTAACACAAAAGGAAAAAACATGTCTGCTAATACCAATCATTCAACAAAAAACTACATTGTCACAAACGAGCAGGGCGAAGAATTCCTGCTGCCCAAATACGCGGCGACATTCCGCATCCTGATGGATGACAAGGACACAATCCGCGATGTGCTCAACAGCCTGCTCCAGCTGGATCGTGACCACGAAATTGTTGACCTCGAATACGAATTCGAGAAACCCATCGACATCTTTATGCCCGAAAATGACCCCGCACGCCTCGACGTTTGGGTGCATACCAGAGACAATCGGTATCTCAACATCGAGATGCAAAACAAGGTTCATGCTTACTTTTTCGACCGTATGCAGCTCTACAATTCGTACCTCACGCTGCGCGGCAAGTACGAGTTTAACCGTTCTGACTATTTCATGGGCCTGCCGGAAGAGGAACGCCGGTACCGTTACTATGAACTTCCGGAAACGGTATCCATTTGGCTTTGCAACAATTCGGTACTCCGGTCGAAGGAAATCTATAAGGACGTGTGGTCAACATACAGTGAATACGAAGTCAAGTCGGGGAACGCCCTTCCCATCTCGCGGAAAAATAGGTATATTATTGTCGATCTGCCCAACTTTTTGCAGTTACGCAAAGGCGTGAAGACCCGCGAAGATTTCTGGCTCCGGCTCATTTCGAGAGGACCTCTCCAGGTTCCCGAAACGGAAGACCCAATCTTTGCAAATGCACTTGACCGCTTGCGCGTAAGCCGCGTGAACCCTGAACTTTTGAAAGCACTGGAGGCAAACATGTTCGACCATCATGAATACGAGGTTCTCGAAGCCGAAGCCTACCTCAAGGGCCAAGCGAGGGGCATGGAAAAGGGCGTCCAACAGGAACGCGAAAAGAATGATGCTGACAATGCAGCTCGCGACACCAAACGGGCCGACTACTTGCGTTCGCAGAACGTGCCGGACAGCGTGATTGCGGCGATGCTTGCCTTGAAATAGCATTTTTTTATAAGTCCGAAATTTGGAAGCCGATCCTTGGGGTCGGCTTTTTCAATTCCTGCGACATTTAGCTAAATTTGGCAAAAACGTTTGAGGTTACTGGAGGTTTTCTGTGAAGATTTTTACAAACGTCATTGCGAGCCCTGTAAGGGCGAAGCAATCCATTTTTGGTCGGTTAGTATTTGCGCTTGTCTTTGCGTGTATTTTCATTGCGTGCAGTGATGAATCTAGTAGCTCCGCTCCAGCGCCGGACCCGGCCGACGGTTCTTCGTCTTCTGTTGCGCCAACTTCGAACGATGAAGAGCAATCCTCGAGTTCGCAAAAGAGTTCCGGCAAGGAAAAGTCTTCTTCGTCTGTAAAGTCTGGAGATGATTCGCAGAAGAGTTCTAGTTCTGTGAATTATAAGAATAGCAGTTCTTTTGAGGATGAGTCTAGTTCTTCTGAAGGTTGCTCTTATAGTGGACGAAATGAAGATGGAAGTCTTGATTTTGCGGGCGTTTGTTGCGATGGTGATACAGCCATTGTTATGGGCAAATCTCGTTTGACATATTACACATGCAAAATGAATTATTGGATGTTAGACTCCATTGCTGGCCA
>JAEEGL010335356.1_pt1 | contig 20702 bp, 19 predicted proteins | sample 9134231 | NCBI WGS metagenome assembly JAEEGL01 (sample SAMN16246548, study PRJNA631951) | gut metagenome | biome: gut microbiome; feature: rumen; material: fiber-attached | host: Bos | place: Iran: Karaj | collected 2018-10
CGTAGTTTTTCTATAATTTTGCGAATAATTAAACAACCTTAGGCTTATGAAGAATTTACTATTACAAATCACTATTGCAGCAAGTGTTGCGATGGCATTGTGCACCAGCACCTTTCATGTAAATGCAACAGTCCCCGAGGGCTACAAGACCTATGAGGTAGGAAGCTTCTTGGTGAGCATTCCCGCAGAATTCATGAAATCTGAGGGCTGGAGCAGTGAAACCCAGATGAGTTTTAACTCAAATGCCGTTAACGTGAGGGACGATGGCGAGGAGTACCTCTCCAGTGTCACATTCAATGTGTTTGAAACTGAAGGCGATATCTCTGAGCTGAACGAGTATGCCGAGAACATGAAGGGGTCCGCCATGGCCATGGAGGAGAAAGTCGAGGAGCCGATTATTGAAGGTAACACCGTGATCATGCGTTCTACAGTCGATTTCGATGAAAACTACCACTATGTCAACTGGCGTTTCGTCGTCTTCGGCGATAACGGAAAAGTTGCCGGCGGCACCATTTCATACCATTGCGGGGATGCCAAGTTCTATGAGGGCATCGTGACCCCTATCATCCAGTCCATCGAGTTCAAGTGACATGAGAGAGCTGGTGACCATATTGGCATTGTGCTGCGGCCTACTGCTGAATGCCCAGGACGGCAAGCAGGGCACCTTTGAGCGCAAAGACTACCGCTTCGAAGTATCGTTCGGCACCGACAGCGATGGCTACATCGGGCGCATCATCGTCAAGGGCTATACGCCCCAGAGCGACAGCCCCGTGACAGAATATGAGCACGAGCTGGTGATGAGACTCGACGAGTTGCCCGATGCCGACGAAGCCGCAGGCTATGTGGACGACCAGACGGACATCAACTTTGACGGCATTCCCGACCTGATGTTTTTCATCGGCCTCAACGCCGTGGGACGCGTTTCGGAATACTTTGCGGGTTATGTTTGGGACGATGAGGACAAGTGCTTCGTCCTGGTCCCTGGCTTTGACGAAATCAGTAATCCCATTGTACACCCCGAAACCCAGACAATCACCAGCACCGCCCGCACCGACGCGGTAGAGATCACCACATGGACGCTTGCGTGGGAAGGCGGACAACTTGAAATAATTGACGAAACCACAGATACTTTTGGCAATGAATAAGACACTATTTTTCACCTTGATTTTCGCCTGCAGCATCCTTTCCATGACTGCAAACGGCGCCCCGAGCAAGAAGGGCGAGGCCACTCTCCCGCCCATGTTCCTGCTCGGCACCAACAACAACATGATGCAGATGGTTTACTGGTGCAACCTCAAAGAGCCCCAGCCGGACGAGGATTTTGCCGACGAATATGATGCTTGGCACCAGGAATGGGCACTTCAGGATCTATTTCGCCACAATGCATCCAAGTACACCAAACTGATAGTTGACAACACCAAGACACTGGACGTGAAGTATGTGGATGAGATTCTGCTCAACCCCGACGGCGAAGAGATATATACGGCCGAGCTGCACGGCAGGCCCGAAATCCCCTCAGCCGGTGCCCGATATGCCATCCCGAGCCATCCCAAATTGAATGGAGATGATTTGCCCGGAACTATCATCGTTACCGACGACTATCTCGCCACCCACAAGCCGTTGACAATCAAACCAATCGAGGTGGGCGAAGACGAAAGCGAGAAGTTGCTGCCTCCTGCCGTCCTCACACCGATGGAAGAAAAATATGGCATGACGGTTTCAGATGCCACTCAATCCTGCATCATCGGTGACCGTTACCTCTATGGCGTATTACAATTCGATGGCGTATACCGGAATGCGAAAACGAAGCGTGACCCGGGCCAGTTGTCGTCATTGGCACTGGAAATCATCGTCGACGGCGATAAAATCTATGACTATCCCGTCGAAGGGTATTATGACCTTGATTTTGGTCCCACATGGAATGCCGATGACGGCGGCACATACTTCCCTGGCGATATCATGGCAGCATTTGAAGGTCCTCAAGGATTGGAGCTATGCTACATGCATCGGGCGCCTGAGAGTGCCACCACCGGCATCATGACCATCAACAACGGCGAACTCAAACTCCAGCGATTTGGTGTTTATCATGTCTTGTTCGACGAGAACATGCCTGTGTGGAAGAAAGACATCGAGGAGATGAAGAAACTCTACGTCGCTGAAGATCCGGGCGAGAATGAGTCCGTGAAACTGACCAAGTGGGCCCACGTCTTTATCGACTATGACGGTGAACAGATTTGGATCAGCGACGAGGCCGAGGAAAACGGCGCATTCTTCAACCGCAAGGATGGAAAATTCGAGCTGATTGGTACCGTGAGAGGCAATTTCAAGCCATCCTTCCCCGAAAGCAGGAACGGCAACCATTACCTGGTGATCTCGGGACCTGCCGGAGGTCCGTCCTATTATACCGAAATCTTCAAGTTGAGTAACGGTAAGGTGGTTGAGAGATTCAACGGCCTGGAGGTTTACGGCGAACTTGACGACTGTGCACTCAATGGCAAGCAAATCAGCGCTGAGCAAGGTAAAGCCTACATGAAGGCAGTCCCTGAAGCTATTGAACCCTACATCTTCTGGACAGAAATCAACGACAAATGATCAAGCGATGAGAAAAGCAATCACACTCTTCTGCTGCTGGGCGCTGGCATTGGGCGCCCAAGGCGTGGTGCCACTCAGCACCATCGAGGGCGGCTGGACGAGCAAGAGCATTCCCGTGCAGAGCAGTGACGGAACGGTCGACGTGATGACGTTGTTGAGGGCCTTTCATGCCACCTGGCCCACCACGAGCGTGCAGACAATCATCGACGCAGCTGGCAACAACAGCTTTTACCATAATGACGAGGCCACAATGCCTCCCGGGTGTCACGGCCTCGTATTTGAGGACTGTGAGGACTTTAACTGGGCCTATTTTCATCACATGGAGGGAGCGACCCAAGACGTTGAAGCGCGCGCCTGTGCATGCGATAACGGGCACACGCTGTTCGTCATCACTTTCTCCGAAGCCGACGACGCGGCCCAGACTGTCTGCTGCTTCTACGACTACGACCCGGCGAGCCGGGTGATGTCGCCTGAAGAACCGCCTTTCAAGGGCATGCCACGCAAATGGGGAAACTCCAAATTGCACTATTATTTGGGATTCGAATATGACCAAACCATCATCGTGGAAGAGACGTCGCCTGCCGGAGAAAACTGGTACCACAAGTATGTATTTACCGGCTTGGTCTATGTGTATGACCACTCCAGCGCAGAACCCTATGAAGACATGGACGAGGCGGAAATAGAGGAGAGACTACCCGACGATGTCATGTTAAAAGACCAGGATGATGACAGGGAACTATATGTGAACGTCGACGGCGTGGGTTCAGAGAACGGCCAGTATTCGGTGTGGCTGCGTGACAAGAACACGGGCTTTGCGACCTGCCTCTTTATTACCGAGAACACCGCCGAGCCGCGTTGGGACCAGATGAAAGACGGCAACGGCATCAATGTCCCGATTGACATGATTGCCGCCGGTGGAGACATCACCGCCCTCTTCATTCCATGGGATGCCGACAAGATCTTTTTTGAGGGCTGTCCCGACGGGCGCAACATCTGGTCCTATATCATCGACATCAAGACACGGGAAGCCATCCAGCTGCCCACCAACGAGGGAATGGTCCGCATCGACACAGGGACAGAGACCCTGCACATGAGCAACTACCAGTATCACCCCGAAGGCGGCAGATACTCGGTGGAGCGCGTCTATTTCATCGACGGCCAATTCTCTGGAGAAGAATACCTGGTTGTTGATTAACCTAAAAACTATACAACAAAATCATGAACAAATGAGAAAAATTGCTATCATATCACTCATGTTCAGTGCCCTCACAGCATGGGCACAGCACATCGAGCAAGGCAGCTTGTGGTACAATGGCGCACTCGTCTATAACGCAACCTTGCAACAAGGCGGAAAAGTGCTAATGAGCACGACTATCGAGGGCGAGGATATCGAGTTCATGCTCGTGCCCGTGAAAGGCGACCCCGACACCTACACCATCACCCAGGGTCCCAACGAAGCGATGATGGTCGAAGAGGAAGGGCACACCGTTCGCCACATCATGCAGGAAGATTTGAACATCCTTTGTTTCTACGATTCAGAAGACAAACTCTACAAGCTGATGGACAGGACTATAGAAGAGGACAACCAAAAGCTGAATGTGGACAACTGGATGATGCTCGTCAGGGGCGACTACTCCATGGCCGACGGCACCCGCGTGACCATCGACTGGAACAAAGCCCTCGTGGGAGGGACCTATGTGCCCATCGAAGCCCAGACCTTCAACGGCCATGTGACAGGCATCCTCAGCATCGACGGTGAAGGCACCCCGCTGAACGGCTGCATGGAAGTGCAGTTCATCAAGGACGGCATGTGCCTGTATCCGGTGGGGTTTGATGAATTTGGTTGGCCGCACAGGTTGCTTGTTGACAGTATTACCCTCATCAAATCCAGCCCCATCTACGGCAACTATGACTACGTCTGCGCCACATTGCTCCACGGCAGCGAACTGAACTACTTTGACAAACCGACGCTGCGCCTGATGCGTAATTTCATCCTTGCCCGTCGCGGCTATGTGTTCCAGTCCAAGGACCTGAATGAATATTTCAGCAAACAACCCTGGTACAAACCCGCCGACAGCAACGACGAAATCCGGCTCTTCCTCATCGAGCAGTTGAACATCGAACTGATCAAGTACCGGGAAGCCACCTTCGACAACGAAGTATAGAACAGACCCAAGAAACGTGAGTTCAATGCGTTAGCAACTCCCCCTCTAAGGCTTAGAGGGGGAACCGCTATGCTGATGCCATTCGATACATTCGTGAAATTTGTGGGCAGAAAATCTTAGCGGCTTTGCGTCTTAGCGTGGGAGACGTGGCCACGCCAAGGCGAGGCCCTACTATGAGGACGCCAACTAAAGCCTAAAACCTAAAACCTAAAGCCTAATGCCTATCACAGCAACTCGGGGAGTTGGAAGAGGCGGGTACCGTTGGAACCCTTGATGAGGATGTAGCGGCCCTCGGGGCGGCATTCGGCGATAGCTGCCTTGACCTGCTCAACGTCATCAAACTTGCGGTAAGGGCAGTCAATGTCCTTGAACTCGGCGCCCACGAGCCACACTTCGTCAAATGAGCAGCCCTCGAGTTTCTCTACCATGCGCACGTGCTCCTCGTGGCTGCTGTCGCCCAATTCGCGCATCTCGCCCAGGATGGCCATCTTGGGCGACACCTCCATGAGGCTGAAGTTGTCGAGGGCTGCCGCCATCGACGTGGGGTTGGCATTATAGGCATCCACGATGAGGTGGTTGTGAGCGGTCTCGGTGAGTTGTGAACGGTTGTTGGAGGGCACATAGTTCTCTATGGCATGGCAAATCTGCTCGGGGGTAATGCCAAAGTGCAAGCCCACGGTGACCGCCGCCAGCACGTTATCGAGGTTGTAGCTGCCGATGAGATGAGTCGTAACCTCGTGCCAGTCGCCATCCTCGCCAGCACGCCACTTCAGGCGCAGGAAGGGATCACAAGCGATGATTTTGCCATATACACTCGCGCCGACCTTATCCTCGTCCTGGGTATAGCACTCGGCTTTCACGTTCTGGGGCAGGATGCCCATCAGGTGCTCGTTGTCGGCATTGATAAAGATGACACTGCCTGCTCGAGTGGCCAAGAAGTCATACAGTTCTCCCTTGGTGTGAACAACGCCTTCAAACGACCCGAAACCCTGCAGATGTGCCTTGCCCACGTTGGTAATCAAGCCGCAAGTGGGCTCAGCAGTCTCGACCAGCGTCTTGATGTCGCCTGGGTGACTGGCTCCCATCTCAACAACAGCTATCTCGTGCATGACACTCAGGCGGAACAACGTCTTGGGCACACCCACGTCGTTATTGTAGTTACCCTCGGTGGCCATTTCATCATAGCGCTCGGCGAGGACGGCACGCACGAGTTCCTTGGTTGTCGTCTTGCCGTTGGTGCCAGTGATGCCTATCACCGGGATATCGAAGCGGCGGCGATGCTCACGCGCCATGTCCTTGTAGGCCTGCAGCGTGTCAGGAACAAGTATCATCTGCTTGTCACCGTGATAGCTGTTATATACCTGCTCGTCGCTCACGATGGCGACAGCACAGCCTTTCTCAAGCGCTTGAGCGGCAAACTGGTTGCCGTCGAACGACTCGCCCTTCAACGCGATGAAAATGCTGCCTTCGGGGCAGTCACGGCTATCGGTGGTGATAATGGGATGCTGTAGATAAATCGAGTAAAGATCTTGGCTATTCATAATAAGTCTTATATTTTGCCACAAAAGTACACAAAAAGCACAAAAAAATATGTACTTTTGCACTTGATTTTTTAATGTGCGCAATAATACAATGAATACAACCAAAAGAACTATAGCCATCGTATGCGGTGGTGACTCGTCGGAGTATGAGGTTTCCCTGCGTTCAGCCCAGGGCATTGATTCGGCAATGGACCATGACCGTTATGATGTTTATATCGTGTTGATCAGGAAAGATGATTGGCATGTAAACCTGCCCGACGGACGGCAACCTGTCATCGACAAAAACGACTTTTCTTTCATGAACAATGGAGAGAAAATCCGTTTCGACTATGCATATATCACCATTCACGGGACTCCGGGTGAAAATGGCGTCCTGCAAGGCTATTTCGACATGATCGGCCTGCCCTACTCGACATGTAACGTGCTGGTTGAAGCGTTGACGTTCCATAAGTTTGCCCTGAACAATTATTTGAAGGCTTTCGGTTGCTCGGTACCCGACAGCATCCAGGTGCGCCGCGGTGTGGCTCATGGCTGGACGGCTGAGAAGGTCAAGGACTATTTGGGCATGCCCTGCTTTGTTAAACCCACAGCCGACGGGTCGAGCTTTGGTGTGACAAAGGTAAAGAGCTGTGACCAGCTGGATGATGCCATGGAATTCGCTTTCAAGCAGTGCGACAACGTGATGATCGAGCGGTTCTTGGATGGAACCGAGGTCACCGTCGGCTGCTATAAGACCAAAGACAAATCGGTCGTTTTCCCCGTGACCGAAGTTGTTACCGACAACGAGTTCTTTGACTACGATGCCAAGTACAACGGCCAGGTAGAGGAAATCACACCTGCACGCATCAGCGACGAACTGACCAAGGCTCTGCAGGCCGAGACGTCACGCATCTACGACATCCTGCACTGCAACGGCATCATCCGCATTGACTTCATCATCACCAAGAACGAGGACGGCAGCGACCACATCAACCTGCTGGAAATCAACACCACGCCGGGCATGACTGCCACCAGTTTCATCCCGCAGCAGGTGCGCGCCGCCGGCCTTGATCTGAAGGATGTCCTCACCGATATCATTGAGAACCAGTTCTAACCGATAGCCGTAGCCTGCATGCAACTTTGTGGGGGTGTTATACAATAATCGGGCGGTTTTGTAGTTAATTAGGTAAAAAGACAAACCAATTTTTCTAATTAGAGAATGAAATTAGCAAAATCTATACTTGCCATCGCCATGATGGCTACCGCCCTGACGGCTTGGTCTCAGGACGACATCAAGAACACTGAGTTCAACCCCGTGACCACCGGTGTCACCTCGCTGGCCATCACGCCCGACGCGCGCGGTGCCTCGATGGGTGACCTGGGTGCCGCCACCGAGCCCGACGTCAATTCCCAGTTCTGGAACCCGTCAAAATATGCCTTTGCCTATAGTCAGGCCGGCGTCTCGCTGTCCTACACGCCCTGGCTGCGCAAGATTGTCAACGACATCTACCTGGCCAACCTGTCGGGTTACTACAAGATTGGCAGCAATGACAATCAGGCTGTGAGTGCCTCGCTGCGCTACTTCTCGCTGGGTGAAGTAATGGCTACCGACGGCGAGGGTGCCATGGTATCGACCATCAACCCGTTTGAGATGGCAGTTGACCTGGGCTACTCACGCAAACTGAGCGAGAAGTTCTCGATGGGTGTTGTGCTTCGCTACATCTACAGCGACCTGGGCTTCAGTGACATGAATACGGGTGAACAAACCTCAGGCGCCTCGGCGTTCTCGGCCGACCTTTCAGGTTACTACACCACCTTCCCCGTCATTGGCCGCAACGAATGCCAATGGGCCTTAGGCTTCAACATCTCCAACATCGGTTCCAAGGTTTCCTACAACAAGGGTAACGACCCCGCCTATCTGCCTGCCAATCTCAAAATTGGTACAGCGTTCACGTTCCCCCTGGCAGACTACAACAACCTTACCTTGTCGCTCGATGCCAACAAGATGCTGGTACCCGCCAAGCCTCGTTTGACCGACTATGAGGATGCCCTCGCCTATGACGACGCCCTGCAGGAGTGGAAAGACAAGTCCTCAATTGCGGGTATCTTCGACAGTTTCAAGGACAATTTTGCCAAGCGCATCACCTATTCGGTGGGTGCCGAGTATGCCTACAATCAGCAGTTCTTCCTGCGTGGCGGTTACTACTATGAGAGCAAATTCGCCGGTAACCGTCAATACTTCGGTCTGGGTGCCGGTTTCTCGCTGAACGTCATCAAGATTGACGCCAGCTACATGATTGCCACCGCACAGAACAGCCCGCTGGACCAGACACTGCGATTCACCTTGACGTTTGATATGGACGGCATCAAGAATCTCTTTGGCCGCAACTAATGAATACAGGCCTCAGTAACCCCACCAACTGAAAACTAATAACTGAAAACTGAAAAAGCATGACACGCGTGGGAATGGGATTTGATGTACATCGCCTGGTCGAGGGTCGCGAGCTCTGGCTGGGCGGCGTCAATATTCCATGGGAACGCGGCCTGCTGGGACACAGCGATGCCGACGTCGCCATCCATGCCCTGTGTGATGCCCTGTTAGGCGCTGCAGCACTGCGCGACATTGGCTACCATTTCCCTGACACCGATCCTCGCTACAAGGGTATCGACAGCCGCTTGCTGTTGCGTCATGTGATGAAACTGCTCGACGAGCATGGATATCGCTTGGGAAACTGCGACATCACCATCTGCGCCGAGCAGCCCAAAATCAATCCCCATATTCCTGCCATGCAACAGGAACTGGCGGCCTGCATGGCATGTGACCCCAGCCAGGTGTCCATCAAGGCCACTACAACCGAGAAACTCGGTTATACCGGACGCGGCGAGGGTATCGCCGCCTATGCCGTTGCACTGATAGAATCCCAACGGCCATGATGACCGAGGCAAAACTGCAACGACGTATTCCCTATCTTGACATCTTGCGTGTCATTGCCTGTCTGTTGGTCATACTCATCCACACACCCATCAGGCAATACGACACCTATTATAACACGCCATCAATTGCCGGGGCCGTCTATACCGTGCTGGTGGCGGTGAATTGCAACCTGTTCTTCATGATCACAGGCGCCTTGTTGCTGCCTGTCACAACGAGTGGCAAGCGTTTCGTCAAGCGGCGCCTGCTCGTGGTATTGCCACCGCTCATTCTGTGGTCGGTCTTCTATCTGCTGGAGCACGCTTTCCTGCTGCATAACTTCACGCCGCGTCTGCTGACGTCCATCCTGTTCCACCCTGTCGAGGGACTGTTGTGGTACGTCTATGTGCTTGTGGTCATCTATGTGACCCTGCCACTGGTGAGCAAGTGCATCGATGCCATCGGCAAGCGGGGTGTCGAGGTGGTACTCGTGTTGTGGGTACTCTCCTCGTTCATCCCCTACCAGCACGGCGTGTTCATCGAGGCGTCACAGTACAGTCACAACATGTTCGGCGCCTTTGCCAACTACTACGGCTATGTATTGCTGGGTTATTACCTGCACCGTTACGGACTCCCTGTGTTCACACCGGGAAAAGGCTGGAAATGGATCGCGCTGATTGTCTTTGGCATAGTGGTAATGCCACTGTTTGAGTTCCTCGTGCAGGGACATTTCGGCATCACGTGGCAACAGCACATCGACACCATCACCAATGACATCAGCGTCAACAACATCGCCATGGCGACTTTGATATTTGTCATGGTACAGCATTTCGCGCCCAAGCGCTATGACCGCAAGGATCATCCCGCTACCGCCACGTGGTGGCCGCTGTTGAGCAAGTGCACCTTCGGCATCTACTTGTCACAAATGCTTATCCTGCGGCAGGTGGTATGGCCCATCACACCGTGGTTGGGTCGCACACATTGGGTCGTGGACTGCCTCGTGAGCGGCGTCCTGGCCTTCATCATCTGCTTACTGGTTGTGTTGCTGTTGCGCAGCCTGCCTCGCAGCAAGTACCTCGTTGGCAAGTAAAATGATGCCCGTAACCTAAAAAACACACCTCTGCAACTGCCAAATAACCGCTTTTTTAGTACATTTGCAGGTTGTTTACAGAAAAACCTATCCAACAGAATAATGAAAAGTAATTTTGACAAGAAACTGATTGGATCGCTGTCGCTTGCCGACGTGATTCACTTTGTGATTGCGGTGGTCGTGTTCGCCGCCATCTCATGGATTTACTTCTATCCCAACGACGTGAATGGTGATGTCCTGCAGCAGAACGACGTCATGCAGGGTGCTGCCAATGGCCAGGAGACAAAGGCCATGATGGAGCAAACCGGCGAAAAGTCATGGTGGACCGACGCCTTGTTCGGCGGCATGCCCACGTTCCAGATTTCACCTTCCTATCAAGGCACCAACTTCCTGAAGCCTGCCGAGGCTCTGTACCGCCTGTACTTCCCGACGCCCGTGAGCTGGATTTTCGTGCTCATGCTGGGATTCTTCCTGCTCATGCTGGCTTTCAAGGTCAAGTGGTACTATGCCGTGCTGGGTGCCATCGGATACGCCTTCTCAAGTTACTTTTTCATCCTCATGGGTGCGGGCCACATCTGGAAACTCATGACCCTGGCCTACATTCCGCCCACGCTCGCCGGCATCGTGTGGTGCTACCGTGGCAAATACCTGGGCGGTGCGGCAGTGGCAGCATTCTTTGCAGCCCTGCAGCTGATGAGCAACCATGTGCAGATGACCTATTACTCGGCGTTCATCATCGTGGCGCTGGTCATCGCCTATCTGGTCAAGGCCATCATCGACAAGAAGGTGGGTCGCTGGTGCATCGCCACTGCAGCGCTCGCCATCGCCGCCTTGTTGGCGTTGGCAGCCAACTCACCCAACCTATACCTGACCTATAAATACTCCCAAGAGACTATCCGTGGCGGACACAGCGAGCTCACGCCCAAAGGCGAGGACGCCGTCAATGCAAAGCCCACCGATGGAGGTCTGGATAAGGACTACATCACCCAGTGGAGCTACGGCAAGGGTGAAACCTTCACACTGCTCATCCCCAACGTGAAGGGCGGTGCTACCATCAAGCCTGAGCACGGCGACAACACGATGCTCGCGTTGAGTGCTACCAAGAAGGCCGAGAAGATGGCCAACACCGGCGAAATGAGCCAGCAAGATGTCCAGATTCTGAGCCAGTTCCCGCAATACTTCGGTGACCAGCCCATGACCAATGGTCCCGTGTATGTAGGCGCCCTGATTTGCGCCTTGTTCCTGCTGGGCTGCCTCATCGTCAGGGGTCCTGTGAAATGGGCGCTGCTCATCGTGACCATCATCAGCATCCTGCTCTCGTGGGGCCACAACATGATGTGGCTCACCGACTGGATGATTGACAACTTCCCCATGTACAACAAGTTCCGTACCGTGGCGTCAATCCTCGTCATTGCCGAGGTGGCGATGCCCATCCTGGCGGTGCTTGGCCTTCGTGAACTGTTCAGGGAACCCGACGGTTGGCGCAAGCACAAGGTGGCGCTGATTGCCTCCTTCGGCCTGTGTGCAGTCATCTGCCTGATCACAGCCATTTTCCCGGGCATCTTCGGCCATTTCTCGGCCCAAGAGCACGAGCAACTGGTTGCCTCAGGTCAGATTCAGCAATTCCCCAGTGTTGACGCCGCCATTGCTGCCGTGCGTGGAGCGCTGGTCAGCGGTGATGCCTGGCGCAGCCTCATTGTGCTGCTGATTGGCTTTGGTGTCATCTTCGCCTACCTCAAGGGCAAACTCAACAAGATGGTTGCCACGCTTATCGTGGCAGGCATCGTGCTCGTGGACATGTATGCCGTGAACAAGCGCTACATCGACTCCGACTCGTTCACTTCCCACTACGACCTTCCCGAGCAGCAATTTGTGCAGCGTCCGGCCGATGCCCAGATCCTGCAAGATAAGGACAACTACCGTGTCATGGATGTGCAGCACTTCGGCGAAGCCATGCCCAGCTACTTCCACAAGACCATCGGCGGCTACCATGCTGCCAAGCTATCCCGCTACAATGACCTGATCAACAATCAGATTGCAAACAACAACATGCAGGTGCTGAATATGCTCAATGCCCGGTACTTCATCATCGATGACCAGACGGTTCAGCGCAATCCCGATGCGTTGGGCAATGCCTGGTTCGTGGATTCGCTCACCTACGTGAACAATGCCGACGAAGAGATGGCCTTCTTGGACAACTTCAATCCTGCCCATAGCGCCGTAGCCGATGCCAAGTTCAAGCAACAACTGGGCGAGGCACAGGCTGTGCAACCCGGCGACACCATCTATGAGACATCCTATGCCCCCAACCACTTGACCTACAAGAGTCACAGTGCCAACGGTGGCTTGGCCGTCTTCAGCGAGATTTATTTCCCGTGGGGATGGAAGGTGAGCGTTGACGGCAAGCCCGTGGAGATGGGTCGCGTGAACTATGTGCTGCGTGCCCTGCAGTTGCCTGCCGGCGACCATGAAATCGACTTCAAGTATGCCCCCGACGAGGTGAACAAGACTCAGACCTGGGCAACTATCGCCGTGATCATCATCTACCTGTTGTTGCTCCTGGCATTGAACTATGCCCTGTTTGGCAACAAACTGCGCAAAGTCAAAGAAGAGCCTGAAGCCTAAGGCCCGAAAGCTTTGAAAGACTGGAAACGATATATGAGTGCCTGGAGCCGTCACCATCGCAGTGGCGGCTTCGGCATACATTCTCCCTATGCCTACCAGTTTGTGCGCAATGTATGGCGCCAACGCCTACCCTACTATGCCTACGGGGGCATCCATCAGCTCATCGACACCATCAAGCAGAACACGACACGGCACCAGCAACGCGAGATGGACCTCATCAGCGAACGGGAAGCCCGCTTGCTGTTTCGAGTGACCAACTTCTTTAATCCGCAGAGCATCCTGCAGGCGGGAGCGTCGACAGGCGTGGAGAGTGTCGCCATGATGGAAGTGAGGCACAATAGCCGCCTATACCTTTATGACCCCGACATCGAACAAAAAGCGCTCGCGGTGCGCGTCCTCCAAACCCAACTGGAACGGGTCGAATGTTATGACAACATCGATGTAGCGGTCAACGAAATGCTGGATGCCGGCGACACATCCATGATGGCACTTCTCAATACCCATGTTAATGACGAGACGGTAAAACGACTATTGGATGCCCAATGCGTCGTTGTGCTACGTAACCTGAACCGCGATAAACTGATGTCACAACTGTTCGACACCTGCTGCCAACACATGACCAAAGGCCAAACCTACACAAACGACAAAATCGCCATCCTCAACCCCCACCCTAAACTGCAACGCGAAGATTTCCTCCTCTGGCTATAAAAAGTCATCAAAAGGACGATTCCTTTGATGCAATTTTGCCGATTATGTGTTTTTTTTGGATAAAAATCTTCCGATTATGTGATTTTTTGCTTACTTTTGCTGCCGATAACGTGATTTAGCTTTTACAAGATGCTCAAGAGAAAGATAGATAACGTATTGGCAGAATGGAAGAACCGCCCTGATCGAAAACCTCTTATCGTCCGTGGTGCCCGCCAAGTGGGCAAGACCATGTCGATACAGAACTTCGCTCGTCAGCACTATCAGCATGTAATTGAGATCAATTTTGTGTTACAGAGCCAATATCAGAAAATATTTGATGACGGATATGATGTCAACTCTGTCATAAAGAACATCTCATTGATTGATCCCACACACATTTTTGTGCCTGATGAAACACTGATTTTCTTCGATGAACTACAAGCTTGCCCTAGCTGTGCCACGAGTTTGAAAGCCTTTAAGACCGATGGAAGATATGATGTGATCTGCTCAGGCTCGTTGATGGGTGTCCACTATCAACAAATAGAGTCCAACAGCGTCGGCTTCAAAGAGGATTACACTATGCATTCCATGGACTTTGAAGAATTTCTATGGGCTTGTGGATATGACGATAGGTTGACCGATGACCTTTTGACTCACATGCGTGAAGTAAAGCCCCTGTCAGCATTACAGATGCAGCGCATGGAGGAACTCTTTCGTTGCTATATGGTACTAGGTGGGATGCCCGAGGTTGTTAATACCTATGTCACACAAGAAAACTTCAGCGGCACGTTATCGCTCCAGCGCCAGCTGCTACTAGACTATGAGGAAGACATCACCAAGTATGCTATAGGCTTTGAGAAAGCAAAGGTCTTGTCCATCTATCGCCACATCTCGACATTTCTTGCTAAGGAGAACAAGCGTTTCCAAATCACTAAACTCTCTCCCACCGCCCGCAATAGAGCTTATATTGGGGCAGTGGAGTGGCTAGACAATGCTGGTATCATCAACGTGTGCTATTGTCTGCACGAATTGGCGCTGCCGCTCAAGGGGAATTACGACCCAAAACTCTATAAAATTTATTACAGGGACACAGGTCTCTTAATCGCTTCGCTTGACGAAGAGGCCCAAGAAGATCTGCGAAGGAATAAGAACTTTTCCACATACAAGGGAGCCATCTTTGAGAATATTGTAGCCGACATGCTTGTGAAACAAGGCTACAACCTCTATTACTATAAAGATGAAAAATCATCCCTTGAAATGGACTTCTTTGTTCGCAGTGCCAACCATCTGTGGCCAGTGGAGGTCAAAGCGAGTAATACATCCAGCGCATCTCTCAAGCGACTGACAGTTTCAGAAACAGCCAACATCCATCCCGACATTAGATGGGGCATTAAACTATGCGCCGCCAATATCGGTTTCAATGGACACTTTTATACTTTCCCCTATTTCACAGCCTTCCTGCTCAAACAGTGGTTGCGAGAGCAAGAGTGATACATAAACAGTCATCAAAAGGGTGGTTCCTTTGATGACACTATCCCACCCTAAACTGCAACGCGAAAATTTCCTCCTCTGGCTATAAAAACACTGCCCCGAGCCGTTTGGCTCGGGGCAGCTTGTACTAAATCTATTCCTCTCGATTATTTCGTCTTGGCGGGAATCGTGATCTTGGGAGCAGCGGGCTTAGCGCTAGCGTCCTCAACACCGAGGGTCTCGATGTCGAAAATCAGGGTCTCGTTGGGCTCGATGCCGCGGTTACCCTGGGGACCATAAGCGAGTTCACCGGGGATAACAACGGTTACCTTGCTACCGGGCTTCATGAGCTGGATCATCTCGGCGAAACCGGGGATGACTTGCTTCAGGTTGAAGGGAACGGGCTGTTCACCGCTCTTGTCGAACTCTTCACCGTTGATGTGCTTACCAACGTAATTCACCTTAACGATGTCGCTGTCGCTGAAGTTCTTGCCCTCACCCTCGGCGAGCACCTTGTAGGCAATACCGCTCTTGGTGAAGGTATAACCCTTGTCGCTTTTCAGCTTGGCCATGTACTCCTCACCGGCCTTCTTGTTGGCGATAGCCTTGGGGGACTGCTCCATAGCCTTGTTCAGCAGAGGCTCAATCTTGCTCTGCAGAGCCATCATGTCTTCTTGACCCATGGGAGTGGTCTTCATGAGGGCCTCCTTGAGGTGCTTCATGAACAAGCTCTTGTTGATGGGCATGCCGCACTGCTGCTCAATACCCTGATAGAGCTGAGCAATCTGCATACCGAGCTGCAGACCTGCCATGAAGTTCTTGCTGGTGTCGGCGTTGGCAATGTACTCCATACCACGGAGAGCCTGCTCCATGTTGATGGTTGAGTCCATACCGCGCAGCTGCTGGCCCATACCGGCGCCATAGAGGTCACCAAATGCCATGCTCAGCGAGTCCATAGCCTCGTTACTGCCACCACTCTTGCTGTTGCAGCCCACAAAACCGATGGTCAACAGACCTGCTGCTGCAAATGCTAAAATCTTCTTCATAATAATAAAACTGTAGTTTTTTTTGAAATAATATTGTTATTAAAATTGTTCGCTATTGTTACTGCTTATTGACCTTGATGAGCTCAACATCAAAGATGAGTGTCGAGTTGGGCAAAATCTGGTCGCCAGCGCCTTTGGAGCCATAGGCAAGCTCACTGGGGATGAACAGGCGGTATTTGCTGCCCTCGCTCATGAGCTGCAAGCCCTCGGTCCAGCCGGGAATGACCTTGTCCAGGGGGAAGGTGGCGGGCTCGCCGCGGTCCACGCTGCTGTCGAACACAGTGCCGTCAAGCAACTTGCCGGTATAATGCACGGTGACTTCGTCGGTGGGGCCGGGCTTGGCACCTGTGCCTTCTTTCAGCACCATGTACTGCAGGCCGCTGGCGGTTTGCACCACGCTGTCGTTCTTGGCGTTCTGCTCCATGAACTCACGGCCGATGGTCTTGTTATCCTTAATCTGCTGGCCATAGTCGGGAGTAGTCTCCTCTGTGGCCTCGGTGCTTGACTGGTTATTGTTACAGCTAGCCACACCCATCATGAGCAAGGCTGCCATTGCAATAGATAAAACCTTCTTCATCTTATTCTTGAAATAGTTGAATGGACTGTGTTTACTTTTTCTCGACTTTGAGGAGCTGCACATCAAAGATGAGCGTCGAGTTGGGTTGGATGGGACCTGTGCCGTGAGGACCGTAGGCGAGGTTGGACGGAATAAACAACCTGTAAGCGGCACCCTCGCGCATCAACTGCAGACCTTCTACCCAGCCAGGGATAACTTGACCCACAGCAAAGGTGGCGGGCTCGCCACGCTCAACGCTGCTGTCAAATACGGTGCCGTCAATCAGTTTGCCAGTATAATGTACAGTGACCACGTCATTGGGACCGGGCTGCAGGCCGTCGCCCTCCTTCACCACCTGATACTGCAAGCCGCTGGCTGTAACCTTCACGCCCTCGGCGTTCTTGTTCTTTTCCAGATACTCACGTCCCAGGCGCTCGTTCTCTTCGGCACCCTGCTTCTCCAGGTTAGTGAAAAATTCAGTGACAATCTGCTTGGCCTCTTCAAAGGTCATTTTCTGCTCCGCATTTTCGTAAATAGCGCGCAAGCCATCGGCGAAGTCATTGATTTCCAGTTTCTTGATGCCCGAGCCGATGAAGTTGCCTCCCATGCTCAAGCCTAATGCATAACTCAGTTTATCCATTGAATAATTATCTGTTTTTTGAAAAATCGGTGCAAAGATAGTGATTTATGTGATTGGGGTGTACGTTTTTAGAAAAATTTTACTATTTTTGCTTTCACATTATATAAAAAACAACTGCAACTTGACACCTTTATAGACCAATGATCATGAGCAAGAAAAAATTAGTGATTTCGAGCGGTGCCGGCATCAGCGCCGAGAGTGGTATCAAGACTTTTCGCGATTCCGATGGCCTGTGGGAGAATTATCCCGTGATGGATGTGGCAAGTCATGAGGGATTCCTGCGTAACCCGCCACTCATCCACAAGTTCTACAACGAGCGCCGACTGCAGCTGCAAGGTGCTCAGCCCAACGCGGCCCACTTGGGACTGGTGGAGTTGGAAAAGGACTTTGACGTGCGCGTTATTACCCAAAACGTTGATGACCTGCATGAACGTGCCGGCAGCAGCAATGTGCTGCACCTCCACGGTGAGTTGATGAAGGTGCGCTCGCTCAGGCACGAAGAGCGCCTCTACACGCTCCCTTGTGACCAACTGACCGACAAGGGGCTGGAGACCAGTGTAGACACCCGCGACCCCTACGGTGACCCTGTGAGACCACACATTGTCTTCTTCGGCGAGGCAGTGCCCAACATGGAGGCTGCAGCCCAACTGGCACATGACGCCGACATCTTCGTCGTCATCGGTACTACGCTAGTGGTTTATCCCGCCGCTGCACTCATCCAGTATGTGAAACGTGGCGTGCCCATCTATTACATCGACCCCAATCCCGCTGCAGTGCCCGACTGGGTCCATGTTATCAAGAAGCCAGCCACCCAAGGTGTGGCCGAACTCATTGAGATTCTGCGTCAGGCCTGACAAGAAAAAAGAGACGCCAGGTCTCTCTAAACATTAAACTGCAAGAGGGCAAGCGTTTGCTTGCCCTCTTGTGTTAATCCTTGAACTTGATGATTGTGTCCTCGCCGGCCCGTATCTCCACAACATCATGGAAGAGCAGTCGCTCGTTCTGCTGGCGGATCATCACGCGACGCGTGCCTTGCTGGGCGCCGTACCGCATCCCCTTGACTTCGCCGTCAACAATCTCGGCCGAGGATGCGAGGAATGTCTTGTTCAGGCCCGAGATATTCACCCACAAGTCATCATACTGCTTCCCCGACTCGCTCACGAACACGAGGTAACCGAAGGAATCGGTCGAGGCATAATCCTTTGCCAACTTGTAACTGTCACTGCAGCCGCCAAGCAGCAAGCCGACGGCACACAACAACAGACACAAGCACTTTCTCATCACGGTGGTAATTGTTTACTTGTTAATACCGAACTTGATGCGCAATTTCTCGATCATGTCCTTGGTCATGGCATCGAGATCATACTCGGGCTTCCAGTCCCACTCCATGCGGGCACAGGTGTCATCGAGCTTGTTGGGCCAACTGTCGGCGATGCTTTGACGCAGCGGGTCAACTTCATAAACCATCTCAAACCCCGGAATATACTCCTTGATCTTGTGATAGATGACCTCGGGGTCGAAACTCATCGAGGCGATGTTGAACGAGTTGCGGTGAACCAGTCGCGACGGGTCAGCCTCCATGATCTCGATGGCGGCACGCAGGGCGTCGGGCATGTACATCATGTCCATCAGGGTGCCAGCGGCGATGGGGCAGACAAACTGCTTGCCCTGAACGGCGCTGTAGTAGATGTCAACAGCATAGTCGGTGGTGCCGCCACCCGGAGGAGTGACATAGCTGATCAGGCCGGGGAAACGCACCGAGCGGGTGTCCACACCGAACTTGAGGGCGTAATAATTGCTCAGCAGCTCACCAGTGACCTTAGTGACACCATACATCGTGCGGGGCTGCTGGATGGTATCCTGAGGCGTGCCGTCCTTGGGTGCATTGGGGCCAAAGGATCCGATGCTGCTGGGGGTGAAGACAGCGCATTTCTTCTCACGCGAAACCTCGAGCACGTTCATCAGACCATCGATGCCGATGTGCCAAGCCAGCTGGGGCTTGTTCTCGGCCACAGCGCTCAACAGGGCTGCCAAGTTATAGATCGTGTCGATGTTGTACTTGTCGACAACGGCGCCGATTTGGGCCGCATTGGTGATGTCCACGACCTCCGAGGGGCCACTCTCCAGCAATTCGCCCTTGGGCTCAGCACCGGGAATATAGCCAGCAACCACGTTACCTGTGTAGATGCCTCTCAGTTTCATAGTCAGTTCCGAACCGATTTGGCCCGTCGAACCGATGATCAGAATATTCTTCATTGCAGTATCTAATAATATGTCTAGGTTTATGTTTAGTTAATTGTGGCACAAAAATACTCTTTTTATCGAAAACATGCAACACCACCTCTATTTTTTTCAAAAAGTTGCTATTTTTGCAGATAGAAACTAAATGACTAAAGTATAACCAAAATGAAGAAGTTATTCTTAATGATGATGGCGGCACTGGGTGTGTTTGCCGTCCAAGGAGCGGTCAAAGTGGACCGCATCGAGCCGACCAACTGGTTTGTGGGGTTGAATGACCCCAGTGTGCAACTCATGGTTTACGGTGAGGGTATCCGCGATGCCGAAGTCGAAATTGACTACGCAGGAGTCGCCATTGACAGCCTGGTGCGTCTGGATTCGCCCAACTATCTGCTCATCTACATGGACACGCGTAGCGCACAACCCGGCACGATGGAAATCGTCTTCAAGCAGGGCCGCAGCAAGAAGAAAGTGAAATACCAGCTGCTGGCACGCGAGATGAGCGGTGACAAGCGCATGGGCTTCACCAATGCCGACGTGCTCTACATGCTCATGCCCGACCGCTTTGCCGACGGCAACCCCGCCAACAACCAGATTCCCGGCATGCAGCCCTACACGAACGACCGTACGCAGCCCAGCCTGCGCCATGGCGGTGACATCGAGGGAATCCGCCAACACCTGGACTACTTCACCGACCTGGGTGTTACAGCCCTGTGGTTCACTCCCGTGCTCGAGAACAACTCGCCTGACGGCGGTACCCACTCGACCTATCATGGCTATGCCACGACCGATTACTACAAGGTAGACCCGCGATTTGGCACCAATGAGGAATACCGCCGCCTGTGCGATGAGGCCCACCAGCGCGGCCTCAAGGTGGTGATGGACATGATTTTCAACCACTGCGGGGCTCATCACCCGTGGCTCAAGGACATGCCCAGCCATGACTGGTTCAACCAGCCCGACTACAAGAACAACTACCTGCAGACGAGCTACAAGCTCACCCCCGTCATGGACCCCTATGCCAGTGAAATCGACCTCAAGGAGACCGTCGAGGGCTGGTTTGTGCGTTCCATGCCCGACTTGAACCACCACAACGTGCATGTGATGAACTACCTGATCCAGAACAGCATCTGGTGGATTGAAACCGTGGGCATCGACGGCA
>JAEEGL012358554.1_pt1 | contig 20701 bp, 12 predicted proteins | sample 9134231 | NCBI WGS metagenome assembly JAEEGL01 (sample SAMN16246548, study PRJNA631951) | gut metagenome | biome: gut microbiome; feature: rumen; material: fiber-attached | host: Bos | place: Iran: Karaj | collected 2018-10
GTATTGATAATTATAAAGCAAAAATGCAATTGCTGAAAGAGACGTTAGAAAAGGAAAAAACAGAGCATAAGTGGACCGATGAGGTGTACCAATCAATATATGATGAATACTTTGGTCGCTCTTCAATAAGCGGTTATTATAGACATTTTGATTTGAAGAAAAAGAAAGAACTACTTGATTATCTTATTGATAAAGAAGGCGGTAGCGTGTCAAGTACAGCTTTTAGAACATGCCAAAATTTGAGTATAGATGTATGCATAGGTTGTATGTCCGATAGCGTTGCCGAAACCGAGAGGGCGTACCAGAAAATAAAATGGGCGTTAGGGCGCGGCAGCAGTCTTAAGCTCGTTGTGAAAGGGCGCAGCAGCCTCGATTTTATACAAGATGCCATACGCAAGTTCGAGGAAACCAAGGAAAAGGAACAAAAGACCAAGTTGCAGATATTCAAGAAAATAGAGCGTTTGCTCCTGAAAAATGGTGCGCTTACTGCTGCCGAAATACGAACAGAATTGTTTGATCCTTATAGTTTATTATGATATGCAAAACGTTGATATTGAGTTCGATTATGAATTCTATGGTGCAATAGCTATTGATATTATTGTAGATAATCGACAATATAAATTCACACCGACATATATGGGTAAGCACCCGATAAACGCACTAATAACAGCATTATGGAAACTGAAGAAGTTTAGTCAAATAGAGTTTGTGAATGAAAAAGGGAAAACATATCACAACGATTCTTGTGAGGAACGTCTGATTTGGCAAGATGAGCCAAACGGTCATGCGTTGGAACTCACAAAACAAGGCAACGAATTGCACATGGTTGTCAATAGCTTCTCCGACATAATTACAAATTGAATCGTGCTGAGCTTTACATCACCACGCGCACGCCCACCATGGTTTGGTCGTCGGTTTGAACAAGGTCTGCGCGCCAATCGGTAATAAGTTTTGTGATGGTCTCGAGTTGTTCGTCTACTGGGTGAGAGGCGTACTCTTGGAAGAAAGCTGTTTGACGTTTTGCGAGGAACTTACCGTTCGGGCCAAATTGGTCTTTTATGCCATCACTAAATAGGTATATCATATCGCCATTCTGGAGTTCTATTTCGGTTTGGCTGAAATCGTTCTCTTTCACATAGCGACCAATAGGCATACTATCGCCCTTGATACGTTGTGCTGCGCCATCTCGAATGAGGAAGAGATCTTGCTTAGCGCCTGCATATACAGCCTTGGTTTTGTCGGGCATAAATATGAGCACAGCCACGTCCATACCATCTTCGGCATGATAGTTATTGTCGTCGCTCTTTGCCAACGACTCTATTATCTGTTTACGCATGCGATTGAGAATTTCCGAAGGCTGTGGCTCTTGACCTCGCTGCCCCATATCGGCTAAAATTTCTTTGAGTGCACTGATACCCAGCATACTTAGCATTGCACCTGGCACGCCATGACCAGTACAATCGGCAACGACGAGGATACGATATTCGCCATAATGAGCCACACGATACCAGTCGCCACTGACAATATTTTTAGGATGATAATAGACAAAACTTTCAGGGAACAGCTCGCGCACTTCATCAACAGTGCTTATGGCCGCCGACTGAATAAGATGTGCATAGTTGATACTTGCCGTAATCTGCTTATTCGTCTCGTTGAGTTGGTCGCGCTGAGCGGTTATCTCATCTTTTTGTTTAGCGAGCAATTCGTTGGTACGTTTTTTCTCCTTGAGAGAGCGCAGAATAACTACTATAAGCGATAGTGCCAGCCCCAAGCCACAGATTAGCGCGATGCCCACAATACGTTGACGGCGTAGCTCAGCCTCGCGGTTGATGCGGTCGATCTCTATCTGGCGCATCTCCTCTTCGTGGATAAGTTGTTGCTGATACTCAATAGATTGGCGCATTTTCTGTTCGTTTTGGAAGTTCTGTTTCAGAAGGCGCAGATGGTGTTCTGCTTTATATGCATTAGCGAAGTCGCCAATCTTCTCGTAGCACTGAGGCAAGAGCTCATAAATATTTAGTTCAGCCACCGATAGCGATTCTTGGCGGACCGTCTCGAGGTCGTTTTCCAACAGTGCGAGCGCCTTACGATACTGATTGTTATGCAAAAACTGTTTTGCCTTGAGTATATTGAAATCTACGGCGTAGCTCGATATGGGTGTTGTGCGCAGAAGGTCTTCTCCAGCCGCTATAGCCTCGCTACTGCTGTCGGCATAAGCACTATTATTAGTTCGCTCGAAAAGAAACTGATAGGCTTTGGCGCGAGTGAGATTGTTGAGTATTATGGTGAGTTCGCCCACGTTGTCGTTGCCCATATCTTTGGCTTCGCGCGCATATTGCAAGGCAAAGCGCAACTGCTCTGGGCGCTCTTTAGGCGCATCGGCAAACGAGTTTATACATACGTCGGCCATCTCGGTGAGCATACGATAGATGCACTCGGGGAAATTGGCCGTGCGCGACATTGCCAGAGCCTGATTGTAGTAGTCGATGGCAGTGGTGTAGAGACCGCTATTGCTGCTCTGAGCTCCCATACCACTAAGGCAGTCGATAATCATAAACGTGTCGCGGAGCTCGGTGAACGTCTCCACGGCTTTCTTCATATTTATCTGAAAACTATCGGTGTTATGCAGAAGGTCGTAGTTCGTAGCCATCAAGTTGTATGCATAGCCTTCGAAACGTTTGAATGCCCCCGACTCGTCTTTAGGCGCCAAATCGATGATGCTGCGCAGATAATCTATAGAAGTGGTGAATTTCTCGTTGTAGTATGCATTCTGCGCAAGGCAATAGAGACACGTTGCTTGATTTTCTACATCGGCAACGCGCTTAGAGGCTTCAAGACCGAGGTTGGCGTAATACTCCACCGTATCGCTCTCGTATGTATTGAATGCAACACGACGGTAGCAAATTCCACGAATGCTATCGTTGTCGGTGGTGCGCGCCACATTGAGCAGACTGTCAATCAGCGATGTATCTTGCGCTTGCAGTATATTGGTGATTAATAGTGATGTTATAAATATTGATAATACGCGGAAAAACTTAGTTTTCATGATTAGTGTTACACTTCAAATGGGCACCAAGATATGAAATAATTACGAGTTCCGTGTTTTCGAAATTTGAAAGCAACACCCTAAGTTCAGTTCAGGCGGATTTGAAATCCGCAAAACCACTAATCGGGGACTACAAATTCCCGAATTACTGATTCTTCGCTACTGCTCAGAATAACAACAATCTCGTAACTCGTAATTATATAAGTTTCATTACCACGCTGGCAAATCGTCGCGCCAAAGGATGTCGGTGCAGTTGGAGGCATTGGTCCACCATGCGGTATTAGCATGTTCGCTATCGGCGAGGTTGGTTAGGTTGTAGGTATACCACGGCATGAAGTAGCTCCAACGTGCGCCGGCACTGAACTGTTCGCTCATAGTGCCCACAGAACCGCATTCACTGAGCGTTATCATCTTGTTAGCCCAATTGCCACTAAGCAGTTCGTATGCTTTGACGCACTGCGCCGCCGCCTTGTTGTAAATATCTATGCCGATAATATCGACATACTCATCGCCCGGATACCAAGCGTTGTCGCACGCGGTGATGGCGTTGTTGGGGCATGAAGTCCAAACCCAGATTAGGTTGTCGAGACCTTTAGCCTTGTAGTAGTCGAAAGTGTAGCGCCACAGAGCCACGTAAGCCTCAGCACCGTCGTAGCCCCACCAGAACCACGCCGTGCCGCCATTGAGCGCATTGCCCGCAGCCTCGTGATATGGGCGGAAAATAACAGGAATGCCCGCCTCTTTGTATTTCTGTAAATATGCAGCGCCATCGTCGAGCATGGTTTTGAGGAATGTATTTTCCCAAGTGCCTTCGGTGATGGCATTCTTAGCACTAAAGCCCTGCGTATTATAGCTCCAGTCGTCTTGGGTGGCAGCTTTGGCTTCGCTCGACGGCACCATCATGTGCCAGCCTACGGCCACAAGTCCGTGGCTATTCCAATGTTCTTTGTAGGTATTTATGTTGTCGTAGTTCGATTTACCCCATGAATACTGGAGGTGAATCATATCTATGGTATAGATTGCGGGATATTTGCCAGTGGCAGCGTGTACGAGGTTAGCCTCGTTTACTTGAGTATTTACATTCGACATGGCGCCCGAAATGGTCTTTTCGCCATACTGCGACACAAGGTAGTCGTAGACCTTTTGCGCTTGCGCATTACCATTGACGAGCGTCTGCGTAATGGTAGGTTCGGTAGCGGCAATGGTAGAGAACGTCACCGAATGCTCGGCTACGGCAGCACCATTGTTTTTACTTACAAAAAAGCCTTCTGGGATCGTGAGCTTGTAAGTTTTACCATTTTTCAGCGCTGTAGGAATGGTGAAAGTCAGCACTTTACCATTGCGTTCGAAAGCCGAGAAATTGCACGCCGAGCCATTGAAGTCGGCATCGAGTGTAGCGTTGAAGTTGACCTCATCGCTATAAGTAAGTATAATTTGAGTAGTATTTATGGCTACGTCCGTTGCGCCATCGGCAGGCTGAGAGCTGACAAATGTTGGCACAGTGCCAGCGTTATCGTTTTTTTCGTCGTCGCCACAAGCCATAAGTATCACTGGAAATAGCAGTGCCTGTGTAAGTAAAATGCAAAGTCTCTTTTTCATCTATGTTATTGTTTATCAATAAAAAAAAATCATCGCACAAGCAACTATGATAATTACCTGTGCGATGAATTAATATCTATTTACTACTTAACAGCAATCTTGGTCAGCGTGATGCCGTAGCCAAATACGCCGAGACCGCCATTTGAATTGAGGTCGGCAACGTCCTCGGCTGTGAGGGTGATGGTCAACTCTGTTGAACCAGCTTCGAGCGAGATATTGCCTTCTGCTGCATCGCCGAGTGTACCTTTGAGCGATGGCAACGATACCCAACTACCATTACCAATACGTATGTTGGTGTATGCGCCAAATATTGTGTAGTAGAACGTTACTTTGGTGCCTACTTGGAAGTTGTCTTTGTATTTATCCCACTCGCCCCATTGCATAGCAGTCATAGAAACGCCCCATTGCTCGCTATCGAACGAAACGTTGCCTTCCCAAACTGGCGTAGGCGCTGAGTAGTCTATTACGTATGAAATGGCAGTAACCACCACGCCATCGGCATTGAACATCACGCCAAGGCCATCGACATCTTTCCAGCCCGAAACATCAACATCGGCATAACCAGCAGCAAGATTATCGGCGCTGATATGTATGGTATTACGTTCTGCTTCGTCTTTGATAGCCCAATCTTTGCCTTGACCCCAGTTTTGGTCGAGGAGCTGAAGTTCTGAGCTTGGAGTGCCACTGATACGTATGCGGAGCAATGCACCCGACGGAACATCGGCAAGCGAAATTTGAGGCTCTGGCCAAGCGCCGCCCCAACCTTTCACTTCGAGAGCACCTTCCCAAAGAACTGTCTCTACCAAACCCTGACCAACAACCGTAATGGTGTAGTCGACTTTCGTCTCGCCCGAAACGAGCGTAACAGTCTTTTTGCCAGTAGATACGCCAACGGCAACAAATAGGTCATTACCATTAATTATGTAGTCGGTCTCTTCGCCATCGAGCAAAACGCCGGTCAAGTTGCCTTGGTTGACAACGGTACATTTGAGCAAATCGCCAATGGTTACATTATCGGACGAGAAGGCTTTCACTGCGCAGAATGTATATGCATTAACAGTGAAACTCTCGCTCAACACGAACTCTTCGCCGTTATCCATAACACCTACAACCTTACCACTTGTAGCTTCGAGCGGCACTTGAACGGTGAAGCCCGTTGCGGTTGCCTCAGGAGCAGCTTCGAGGTCGCCAAATTTCACGTTAGCCACACGATTGCCGAGCGTTGCGGTGACGCTGAGTTTGTCGAGTGGTGTAGCGCTCGCAGGGAAATCGCTTGCAACGGGTTTTGTAGTTACAAAGCCCGAAACGGTAATGGTTACGCCATTTTTGAGGGTGAACGTAATATCACCACTCTTAGCGGCTTCGGTTACGGTGAGGCTGATAGTTCCATCTTCGGCAATAGTTACGTTTTTAGCTTCATCGCCATTGAATGCAGCAGAAGCTATCAAATCGAGGTTTTCGCCAGCTATAACAACCTTTTCGCCAACTCCATACGATGCTTTTGCGTCTTTTATACTTACGGTAGGCTGCGTCAGTTTGATAGCAGCGGTAGTATAGGCAACGCCTGCATACGAGGTGAGCGTAACTACACCATCGGTAGCTGCAGTGGGAACGGTAACCGTGATAGAGTTTAGTTCCGCATATACATTCTCAACCTTTACGCTGTCGGCCGACGCGCCGTTGAATGCAACGGTAGCAATTTGGTTGAGTTGCGTACCTTCAATGGTGAGTTTCTCGCCAGCCTTTATAGTTGTAGCAGAAATTTTAGTTATGGTAGGCTCAACCACCTTAACTTCCTCATTCGACGCAACGCCAGTGAAACTTACTGTGTTGTCTGAGAGTGTAGCGTTGTAGCCTGCGATAAACTTGCCAGTCTTAGCATAGATAGGCACAGCAACCTTCACCTCGGTGCGCGTAGCTGAGATAACCGGCGTGGTGTAACCATTGAAAGAGACGAGTTGTGTATTCGCAAGATACGTACCTGTGATAGTAAGTACGTCGCCTGGCTTAACCTCTTTCGGCGAGAAGTCGGTGATGGTAGTAGGTTCGGTGTATGCAACCTCATCGGTTTCGAGAACTTTAGAGCCGCCGCCGTAGACGAGTTGCACTTTACCAACAACAGCATCTTCGGGCACTATGCATCGAATGGTGTATTGGTCGACCACTTCGATATTCGAAACAGACACATTGTCGGGGAAGATGATGGTCTCAATTTGGTTGAGCCCGCTACCCTTGAACACCATGTAGCCGCCGCGCGTCAGTTGCAGTTGAGCAGCCGTGAGCGAAACACCACCTTTTATCTGATTGGTGTCATAGTCATCGTCGTCGTTGCACGAGGTGAAAACTCCACCCATTGCAACAGAAAGGCTCGTGATGAATATCAATATATATTTTCTGAAATCTTTCATTTCTGTAATGTTTTTGAGTTTCACACTTACTTATAAGGCACTGCACGAAGGTTGTCGAGCTTGAGAATTGGCGCACAAGCCGTACCAGCCACACCGCCACCATTTACCCACAAGATAAGGCTTGCAAAGGCATCTGGCTCAAGCGTTTGCGCTGTTACCTTACTACCATCGTAGTTATATACAAACTCGCTAAATGGAATAGTCACCGTAATCCATTCGCCATTGGTATCGAACGAGCCTGTAGCTTCCCACGGACGATAGATACCGCGCGAAAGGTCCTTACCACCTTCTACGGCCGACGTCTGTATATACGTATTATTTTGCCATGAATCGTTAGCGCAGTCGGCAGCACTCGCAAACACCACTTGCAGCGCACCTGCCATCCACGGATTGCTCTTAGGCACGCATAACTCAAACTTGAATGCCATATTCTTCCAATCTGTAAAATCGAGAACGTTGCAGATAGGTACGCCTACGCCAGAGGTTATGCCCATTGGGTCACCATTCCACGTGCCGCACCAGAATGGCAGTTTGTAGCTCTCGTTCCACGATGCGTTCTCGTCGAGGTCTGCCGGACCAAGTATTGCATACTTACCAGTGATGCCTTCGTCTTCCGATTCGTACTTAGGCACGTTCCAACCTTGCGGAACGATGTCGGTAGTTCCATCGAAGTCGGTGATGAGACCACGGTTGTCGTTGAAGTTGAAACGGGTCGATTTCGTTGTGCCATACTTAGAAGTAACGGTGATTGCGCCTGCTTGAGTGCAACCATCTGGCACAACAAACGAAACGGCCGTCTTGGTGCACGACTTGAAGTTGGTGATTTGCGTACCGTCGGGCATCTCCACTACGAGGTGATTGTCATCATAATCGAGCAGATAGTCGCCGTTGATAGTTGCCACTTCGCCAGGTTTTACATATTCGCAAGTGAGCGACGTAAGCACCGGCGCAGGAATAGTTACCGAGAATGAGTATCGTGTGGTGTCGCCTTTAGAGTTCACCATATATATCAAATCGGTCGGATTCGATGGCAAGTTGTTAGGTACGCTCGTAATCAACGTATGGTCGGTGATGAGGCTCGAGTTGAGCACAGCCTCGCAGTCGTTGAAGTAGAGTTTAGTGATAGAGCGTAGGTTATTACCAATAATAGCTACGAGTTTGCCCATCGATGCCGAGGTAATAACCGAATCGGAATTTGCGGGCGTAGTTACGTATATCACTTCGGGTGAGCCACCTGCAACTTCGTATTTATCGGGCTCATCTTCGCACGCTGTGAATGCTACCGAGGCTAATGCCGAAAGCACTACAGATGCCGAAAGCTTGAATATATTTCGTGTATTCATTTTCGTTTTTCGTTTTGGGTTAATATGTATACTGCGAAACATCTTGATTTACCGGTTCCTCGCTCAAATGTGGATTGGTGAGTTTGTCGGTATCAGGGAACGGAATTGAGAAAATGCTCTTGCTGAAAGTAGCCTCAGCGCCTTTGTCGTAAGTACAACTACTTGTGTTCCAGCTGCTATATCCGCTTTCGAAGTACGTTTTATATGCATCGGCCAAGCCGTTATATGTACCACGTTTCTGAGCCGAGAGCTCTGCCAAAGCGCGGTCGGGATTGTAGTATGCAAGACGGACAAAATCGTACCAGCGGTCGCCTTCGAGAGCAAGTTCCAAGCGGCGCTCTTTCCAAATGGTCTCCCACGAAACGCTTGACACCTGATTTGCCAACGGGCATGCACGTGTATGTACGTCGTTGTAGGCTGCCACAGCATCGGCATTTGAGGTTGTGCCGCCATCGATGAGCGACTGAGCCTCGGCGAGCACTAAGTATACATCGGCTAAGCGCAAGAGGTGTGTTGCCAACGAGGTTGCCATACGTTGCATAGATACGCCGCAGCCATAAGGGCCTTCGTTGTGGTCATATTTATCGCCAACGAGGTGTTTCACATTGTGCGCGCCCGTTTGGAATGCGGGGTTGCCACTAAGGCTGTTGCGCGATTTGAGCGTAGCTTCGTCGGTGTTGTAACAGAAGTCGAGCACTTCAAAACCACCTTTTGCAAAGGTCTCTGAATGGTCTGCCCAGAAGTAATCGTAGACATCGTTCGGAAGCATACAAGTAGACTTACGACGCGTATCGGTATTGTAGCGTTCTTCGCGTAGTGGAGAATCGCCGAAAGCTTCAATCAAGTCTACTGAAGGACTTGCCCACTCGCCCCATATATCACCGAATTCAGAGAAGCCAGTTATGCCAAGGTCGCTCTGGAATGTGTTCTGACGTGTCCAGTTGCCGCCAGCCGTTGTAGCAGCCGTCCAGCGCCAAGCAATGAGGCTCTCGTCGCAGGTGTTGCCCGAGAGACGGAAGATGCGCCAGAATTCTGGTTCGAGTGCACGGCCAGAGTTGTCTCTAACGTCTTTGGCATAGGCAACGGCGTTCTGCAAATCCTCTTTGTTGAGCGTGCCCGTTACGCCAGCTTTGGTCAAGTAGACTTTAGCGAGCAAGCCTTTTGCGCAATACTTATCGAGACGGCCAGCATCCGATGGTTTCGATGGCAACCACTCGATAGCTTGCTTGAGCGTAAGTATTATGTAATCGTAAACATTCTCAGGCGTAGCGCGGTAAACATCGTTATAGTTACCTGCAGCAATCATCGATGTATTGTCGTGAATGATAGGTACACCGCCAAATGTGCGCACGAGGTAGAAGTAAGCCATAGCCTTCCAAACGAGGGCTTCGCCTTTCACTTCGTTGCGGACAGCTTCAGTTGTGCCCGGACCAGCAATCTCGTTTACGTTTTTCACAAGCACGTTGGCATATGCATTAACCGACCACAGCGAAGCCGACATATTCACAAGGTCTTCATCAGTGCCGTTCACAGTGAACGTAAGATATGGAGACGAGCCCCAATAGTAGTTACCTGCCATAACCTCACCAACCTTGAAGAAGCCACGCTGGAAGTCGTACCAAGGTGAGTTGTAAATAGTTGCAGACGTAGAATGCAGCTGCGCATCTGTCTGATAATAGCTCGACGCAGTGAAAGCATCTTCGGTAGGGCGGTCGAGGAAGTCGTCGCACGAAGCAAATCCCATAATAGCCACTACTGCTATCGATGCATATTTTATGTTTTTAGTATTCATTGCTTTTAGATTTTTTCGGTTGCTACTCATATTACCATGTAATATTTACACCAAAAGAACACGTAGAAGGCGAAGGATAACGTCCGTTATCGAGGCCATACACATTAGCCGAAGCCGACGAAGCACCAATTTCTGGATCGTAGCCGGTGTACTTAGTGATGGTGAATACGTTTTGAACGTTTACGTATGCACGCACATTCTCCAAACCAAGTTTCGAGATAAGCTCTTTGGGCAATGTGTAGCCGAGCGTGAGGTTCTTCAAACGTAGGTATGAGCCATCTTCAATGTATCTATCCGAGATACGGTCGTTGTCGTTCGGGTCGTTGATGGTAGCACGCGGAAGTTCACCGCCGCCATTAGCCACACGCACGTTCTTCACGTCCTGATACCAAGCCCAAGCTATCACTGAGCCATCGCCATAAACGTCAACGCCGTTAGAATAATCTTTATTCGGGTCGATGGCTTCGAGGCGAGTGCGATCGTTCACCGTCTTCTGCTGATTTGCCCACGCCGAGTTCATGTGCGTAGTCTTCATATTCAAGTAGTTGAATATCTTATTGCCATACGAACCGTTGAAGAACAAGGTGAGGTCGAAGCCTTTGTAGCGGAAGGTGTTGGTCCAACCGAAGGTGAACTTAGGCATTGGCGAACCGATGTTCGTCTTGTCGTTCTCGTCTATCTTACCATCTTCATTTATGTCGACATATTTCTGGTCGCCAACCCAAGTATTCTGATATACATTAGGGTTCTTTATATGTTTAACAGTCTGGTCACTAGGCGAGTTTACGATGTCGCTATAATCTTTATAAACGCCGTTGCATTTATATCCATAGAAATTATAAAGGCTCTCTCCAACGGTAGAACGCGAAACCACGTCGCTCCACTGACCGTAACCTTCGATTGCCGGACCGTCGTACTCTTTGAGTTTGTTGCGGTTGAATGAAATCTGGAATTCCGAATCCCACGTCAACTCGCCTTCGAGCGGATGAGCGCCAAGGGTGATTTCGAGACCTTTGTTTTCGATAGTACCATAGTTACCATAAGGAGCAGCCAAAGCCGACGAACCGTTACCGCGCGTGCCCATGTACGATGGCAACTGCAGCTGAGCAAGCATATCCTCAGATGTCTTCTTATATATATCTACGGTGAGCGTAATCTTCTCGTGCAAGAAGCCAAAGTCTACACCAAAGTTCCACTGCTCTTGTGTCTCCCACTTGATAGCGGTGTTAGGTATGTTGGTAGGACGCTGACCAACGCCGAAGCCTGTCTCCATCTTCGACATCGATGCACCCCATTTGTATCCGCCTATCGACGAGTTACCTGTTTGGCCCCAACCTACGCGAACTTTAGCGTTTGTCCAAATTTCAGACGTTGGAAGGTTCTCCCAAAAACTTTCGTTCGATGCACGCCACGATGCTGCTGCTGCATGGAATCCTGCCCAACGGTTATCTGGTCCAAAGTTCGACGAACCATCGCGACGATATGTATAAGTAAGATTGTAGCGATTGTCGTAGCTATATGTAAGACGACCGAACATAGACACCATCGAAGCCGAACCAAAGCCATTGCCTATCGATGGGTCGTCGGTACCAAGTGCTGGGTTGTGTATGTCGTCCGACTCGAGACCAGTGTTTGCCACCTTCAAGTAGTCCCACTTCGATTCCCATGCCTCGTGACCAATCATTAAGCTATAGTTATGCACATCTGCAATATTGTCCGACCACGTGATGTAGTTCTTCGACATCCAGAAAGTATTGTTATTGCGCTGATTAGAAGCTTCGTTCGATGCACGTGTCCAAGTGCCGAGGCTAACCATTGGCTCGTAGTGCTGAGCGCGCGAGGTGCCAAGGTCGAAACCAAATTCGGTGTGCCAAACGAGTTTCTCTATTGGCTGCACTTCGGCGAAAATAGCGCCGTTGAGTTTCGTACGGTCGAGCAGGTTCTCTTCCATAAGCGCCAAAGCAACTGGGTTCGGACTGGTGAAGCCCTCTCTTGCAACGCTCGAGTAGCTACCATCTATATTATAAATAGGTATATCGGGAGGTGTAGTGAGTGAGTACATAATTACGCCCTCGTCTTGGTCGGCCTTGAGCAAACGCTCTTTTGTATATGAATACATAGCCGAGAGACCAAGTTTCAACCATTTATTTAGTTGGGCATCGAGGTTTGAGCGCAACGACAGACGTTTGAATTTAGAACCAATGATAGTACCCTCTTGATTCATAAATCCGCCCGATACGTAATATTGCACCTTCTCCGAACCGCCTTGTGCCGATAGTTGATGCTGCTGCTGGAACGCTGTGCGGAATATTGCATCTTGCCAGTTTGTACCCTTGCCAAGAATTGATGGATTAGAATAGTAGCTGCTCTCTTCGGTAAACGAGCCTTCGCCGCCTTTACCAAGGTCGTTGAGATATTCGGCAAATTCGCGGAGGTCCATAATGTCGAGTTTCTTCATCTGTTTGCTCCATGCCACCATACCATCGTATATAAACTTAGCGTCGCCGGCTTTACCGCGTTTTGTGGTTATGAGCACAACGCCGTTAGCACCTTGCGCACCATAGATGGCCGTTGCCGACGCATCTTTCAAGATTTCCATACTTACGATGTCGGCAGGGTTGATAGTAGATAGCGGCGAAATAGTCGAAACAGAGCCATTACCAAGGGCATCGCCCAAACCGTAGTCGGCACCCGACTGACCTTGCGACTGAACTATCACACCATCTATTACATAGAGCGGCTCGGCATTGGCATTGATGGTAGCCTGACCACGCACACGAATTGACGATGACGAACCTGGTGCACCCGAGTTGTTCACCGACTGCACACCTGCCGCACGTCCTTGTAGCGATTGGTCGAGGTTGGTAATCACCGAACCTTTGATAGCATCTTCGCCCACAGAGACCGAAGCGCCCGACAGGTCGGATTTCTTCATCGTACCATAACCTACCACCACAACCTCATCCATCTCTTTCGATTCTGGCTGAAGAGATACGTTTACTGTGCCTCCATTGCCAACATTCTGAGTTTGAGCGATGTAGCCAATAAACGAAAAACTTATTTCACTCCCTTGCGGAGCACTTAGAGAATAATTACCGTCGAAATCGGTAATTGTGCCATTTGTAGTGCCCGACACAACAACATTCACACCTGGTAGCGGCTGATTTGCCTCGTCGGTCACACGTCCAGTAACTTTCACATTGTTCTGCGCCAACGCCGACTGTATCAGCATTGTGGAGCACAACAGCAAAAGCACAACATGCAAAACGTTTTTCATAAATACTTGTCTGTTTTCGTTAGTACTTTGATATTCTCACTTTCCATAAACAGTGATAGTGTCAAAATTACACCATCGAATCATACAATACTGATACTATTCTGTCAGCTTATTGCCTTTTGTTATCAAATATTAACCTTTATTAACTTGTAGGTGATTATAAGTATTTGTGTCATAGGTAATAAGTAAGATTTGATAAAATCATCCGATATTTACCGTGCAATGCAGAACAACAATCAGATAGATTTACATGCCGCCGATTTGACCACCGAAATGCAGATTGGTCTTGCTGGAGCGGGCATCCACGCTGGGTTTCCGAGCCCGGCGCAAGATTATATTGAAAATGGTATCGACTTGAACCGCGAGTTGGTCAAACATCCGTCGAGCACGTTTTATGGGCGTGTTGTGGGCGACTCCATGACCGACGCAGGTATCGATTCGGGCGACATTTTGGTCATCGACAAGGCACTTGAGCCTCGCGATGGCGATATGGCTGTTTGCTTCGTTGATGGCGAATTTGCGCTAAAGTTCATTCGCTACAAAGGCAAACGCCTATTTCTCTCTGCCGCCAACGATAATTATGCCGACATTGAGGTTCTACCCGAAACGCAGTTTATGGTTTGGGGCGTAGTTACGTATACGATAAAAAAACGCTGTAAACACTTGTAGCCTATGCCGTTTGGTTTGGTCGATTGCAACAATTTCTTTGTGTCGTGCGAGCGAGTTTTTCGCCCCGACCTCGCTACAAAACCCGTTGTGGTACTATCGAACAACGACGGGTGCGTGGTGTCGCGCAGCAACGAGGCCAAACAGATGGGCATACCTATGGGAATGCCATTTTTCCGTCTTCGCGAATTCGACGTCGAGAAGCGTGTCACGCCGTTCTCGTCCAACTATACGTTGTATGCCGATATGTCGCACCGAGTGATGCAGCTTCTGGCAAGCGAAGTCGGCGACATTATCCCCTACTCCATCGACGAGTCGTTTTTTGCGGTAGATAGTTTTGCTAATTTCTCGCACGACAGAGCCGTTCAGTTGTCGGCTAAAATCCTGAAATGCACAGGAATACCGGTGAGCGTAGGCGTAGCACCAACAATGACTTTGGCCAAGGTTGCTTGTAGATATGCCAAGAAGGTGAAAGGCTACCATGGCGCTTGCCTCATCGACAACGACACGAAGCGCCATAAAGCCATTCAGCATATTGATATTGGAGATGTGTGGGGCATCGGCAGGCGCAGTTTGCCACGATTGAAGGCGATGGGCATAGTCACTGCAGCCGATTACGCACAACTCGAAGAACTGCAAGTGAAACGCCAATTTGGCATAAATGGCATACGTACATGGCAAGAGCTAAACGGCATATCGGTAGTGAAAGCCGAAGACCACGATGCGAAACAGAGCATCTGCACATCGCGCTCGTTTGCCGAGATGGTCACCACCGAAGAGCAATTGCTCACGCACGTATCGAACTTTGCTGCTCAGTGTGCTCTAAAACTCCGCCAGCAGCAATCCGTGGCGCAGTCGGTGATGGTATTCGTGTCGTCGAATCGTTTCCGCGACGATATGGAGCAATATGCCAACGCAGCCACCGTGATGCTCGATGTAGCCGCATCGAACACGCCCGAAATAGTGCGAGCCGCCAACGCAGCTATGCATAGCATATATAAAAAAGGTGTCAGCTACAAGAAAGCGGGCGTAGTGCTGAGCAGCATCACGCCAAACCATGCCGTGCAGACATCGATATTCGACACAGCCAGCGAACAGCGCTCACGCAACGACCGACTTATGGCCGTGATAGATAAGATAAATAGTAAAAACGGATGCGATGCCGTCCACTTGGCGTCGCAACAGCCAGACGACGCGCAACCAGACAAAGAAACGCCCATATTCAACAATAATCTCCGCCGCGAGCACATGTCGCGATGCTTTACCACAAACTTCAACGATATTATTGATGTGCATGTTTGACGTTTAACACATTTACCTGCACAAATTCATTCTATCTGCATTCCTATGCGGTAACTTTCGGTAGTTACCATAAATTTGCATACTTACGAAACTTGACATAATTATAAGTACTTTCGTTTTCACGAATAGTAAATAGAATACATACGATAATGGCCAAAAGAAAGACAGACCCAGAGGAGAAGAAACAGAAACTGACCTCACAGATAATGAAAGCGCTAACCGACAATATCGGCAAGGCGTTCAACTATAAACAAGTAACCGAACTCATCGGACTGAAGAGCAAGAAAGACCGCGAAGCTGTTCAAGATACACTTTTCGAACTCGCTGCTAATAAGCTTATTACCGAAGGCAACGCCGGTAAATTCTCTGTTGGCAGCACAAATAGCGAATCGTCACATCAGGAGGGCATTGTAGATATGACTCGCAGCGGCGCAGCGTATATAATACTCGATAGCAAAAAAGATAATGACGACCCCGACATTTTTGTATCGCAAAACAACCTGCATACCGCATTGCATGGCGATCGTGTGAAGGTGCTTATTTATGCTCGTAAACGTGGTCGTCAGCCGGAGGGCGAAGTTGTGGAAGTGCTTGAACGTAAGCGCGAACGCTTCGTAGGTACGGTGCAAATTGTGCGCGACATCGCCTTCCTCGTGTGCGACCCGAAACAGACGGGCGGTCACGATATATATATACCTTCCGACGGACTTTGCGGCGCCAAAGATGGACAGAAGGCTGTGGCAAAAATCACGTCGTGGCCTGCAAAATCGAAGAATCCTATTGGCGAGATTGTCGAGGTGCTTGGCAACGCAGGCGAAAATCAAACGGAGATGCACGCCATACTTGCCGAATACGATTTGCCATACGGATACCCCGAAGATGTAGCTCTACTCGCCGAGAAGATCGAGCCGGGCATAACACCATCGGAGATTGCTAAGCGCTTAGATATGCGCGATGTGGTGACATTCACCATCGACCCAACCGATGCAAAAGACTTCGATGACGCGCTCTCAATTCGTCGTCTGCCAAATAAAAATTGGGAAGTCGGCGTACATATTGCCGATGTTACGCACTACGTCACGCCAGGCACGCCTATCGACGAAGAGGGCTACAAGCGCGCTACATCAGTATATCTTGTAGACCGTGTTGTACCTATGCTTCCAGAGCGTCTGTCGAACTTCCTATGTTCGCTACGCCAAGACGAGGAGAAACTCACTTGCTCCGTAATATTCGAAATGGACGACGAGGCAAACATAAAATCGTCGCGCATAGCTCGCACGGTAATTAAGAGCAACCGCCGTTTTACTTACGACGAGGCGCAAGCAATCATCGAGACTGGCGAAGGCGACTTCAAAGAGGAGGTTCTGCAACTCGACTCGCTTGCCAAGAAGCTCCGCAAACGCCGCTTCGACGAAGGTGCAATCTCGTTCGAACGCGTTGAGGTGCGTTTCAATATTGATGAGCAAGGCAAGCCGACGGGCGTCTACTTCAAAGAGTCGAAGGATGCCAACCACCTTGTGGAGGAGTTTATGCTTGCTGCCAACCGCAAAGTGGCACAATTCATTGGCGCCGACGAACTAAACACCACGGGTCGCAAACGCACGCCTAAGACCTTCGTCTATCGTGTGCACGACGTACCTAACGAAGAGAAATATTCAAAATTTGCACAGTTTGTGGCGCGCTTCGGCTACGAAGCTAATCCGCAAAAAGGCGAAGAGATAAACAACGCCGTAAATCGCATCTTGGCGCAAGTGAAGGGCAAAGGCGAGCAAGAGCTCGTGGAGACGCTTGCCATACGTACTATGGCGAAAGCTAAGTACACTACGCACAACATCGGTCACTACGGACTTGCGTTCGACTATTATACGCACTTCACATCGCCTATACGTCGCTATCCAGATATGATGGTGCACCGATTGCTATTCTCTTACTTAGACGGCGGCCGCTCGGCAAACGTAGAGAAGTACGAAGAGATGTGCGAACACTGTAGCGATCAAGAGATTATGGCTGCCGAAGCAGAACGCTCGTCGATAAAATATAAGCAGGTGGAATTCCTTATGGATAAGATTGGTGAGGAGTTCGATGCCACTATTTCGGGCGTTACGGAGTGGGGCGTTTATGCCGAGATTATCGAAAACAAATGCGAAGGCATGATTTCTATGCGCGACCTCACCGATGACAGCTACTACTTCGACGAGGACAACTACTGCGTGCGCGGACAGAACACCGGCCGCAAATTCCAACTTGGTGACCCTATTCGCATACGTATTGCCGCTGCCAACCTCGAGAAGAAGCAACTCGACTACGTGCCTGCCGACATGCCTGTAACCGACCGCGAACGACAGACGGCTCGCAGCAAGGAGAACAAGATTGCACGCGCAGCCGAAGAGGTGAGCCGCCGCAAGCAGAAAGCCAACGGCATACCGCCTAAGAAAGTTCTGAAAAATGCCGCTAAGAAGAAGCACGGCAAGAACGGAAAGAAGAGACGTTAAGCATAATTACGAGTTACGAATTGTAACGCCAGCAAGGACTCGTAATTCGTAACTCGTATCTCATAAATATTTATAGATATTGATTGAAAACAGAAGTTTCACCAGAGAACAGCAGCCGCCGCGCAGCTTTTGAACTATGGATGACGTCGCCAATGCCGATGGTAACGTTGGTAAAGACGCTGAATGTTAGTCGGTTGGTGCGCGTGGCTCGCAAACGCGGTCTAAAGTTCAATATGCTTATGTGCTATTGTATATGCAAGGCCGCAAAGCATATCGACGAGTTTTACACGTTGCCAGAAAATGGCAAATTATACCACTTCGACCTATTGGCTATCAACGTAATAGTGGAGAATTGCAACGGTGGCATCAGCTCGTGCGACATACCTTTTGACGACGACTTTCAGCAATTCAATACTGATTATAAAATACTTACATCAAAAGCCGCAGCCGAATCGCAAAGTATATTTATAGAAGATAGAATGATTATAGGCACGTCGGCAATGATTCAAACCGAACTCGACTGCATCGTCAATCAGTACACCGACAAATTTGCCAACCCGATGGTGATGTGGGGCAAGTATCGCAAGGGACTATTCAAAACCACGCTCCCCATTTCGTTCCAATTCCACCACGTACAGATGGACGGCGGGCACGCAGCCCGTTTCTTAGATCTGCTACAAAAAGAAATTTTGAGTTTTACGCTCTAAATATCAAGCAAATAAGTCTTCTCAACTTCGCTTCGCAATATAATTCTCGAGCGACAAGCAAACTTCGGCAGAGAACTCCACTCCATGACGGACAGAGTCGATAAGAGGCTCATAATGAGCTTCTTCAATATATTTGTGCGTATAGTTATGTAGCGTCAGACCGTAAAGGAAACCTGCGTTGAAACTATCGCCGGCACCAACGGTACTAACTGGCGTAATCTTCTTTGCATCAACGTGGATCTGGTCATTGGGAAACATAATATCCACGCCTGCAGCACCTTGCGTACATATACATATTGGGCAATGCGGCATAATTTCGCTACGATAGATAGCCTGCCAATCTGCCGAGCCAAATAGTAGGCGGAAATCCTCATCAGAACCTTTTACTATGTCGGACGACTGAAAATTCTCTATTATCGACGGCATCAACTCTTTGCGCTCATCAACATGGTTAGCGCGAAAGTTTATATCGTAGTAAATCAGCATGTTATGCTTACGAGCTTCTGCTATAATCTCTTTCGTGCGCCGACGCAACACAGGGTTAATCACAAAATATGACCCCATCAAAAAGATGTCGTCGCTGGTCATCTCGGGCAACTCAATTTGCAGACGCTGCGCCGGATAATCCTTATAAAACGTGTATTGCGCGTTACTATCGGCATCGAGGAAAGCTAACGCAAGCGGACTTTTGCCATTCGGGAACGTACATACAGCCGAATCGTCGACACCATTCTCATGCATAAAATCGCGGATAATCATGCCCACATGGTCGTTGCCCACTTCGCTAATAAACTCAGTATGCACTCCGCTTCGAGCAAGTGATATTAGCGCATTGAAAACCGAGCCACCTGGCTGCGCACTACGAGGTCGGTTGTTGGTATCGAAAATTATATCGAAAACCGTTTCGCCTATGCCGATTACCTTTTGCATTGTATCTACGTTTTATTCAAAATTGTCAAGCAAACGCTTTTACTATTTGCCTAACTATGAGCGCTTTCGCCACAAACACAACTAAACTTACGGCAGCTTGCACCATAAATAGGCTCTGCGGCACAAACTCGCCTTTCACAAGCATATACGCCAAGATTAACGTCACCGCAGCGCCAAAGATTGTCGTCAGTTGAAACCAACGCAGCTTGCCAATTGCCAAAGCCGAAGTTTGCAGCACTTCTGATGCCGATTCAAACACCATACTTATAAGTATAAGTCGCACAAAATCAGCAGATAACGCGGGCACTTCTTTCAGCCAGAAGCCGAGTATCTCGTCCGTCCAAATAATTATTGGCAGCGCCACAATGGACGAGATGCAGAGCATAAAGAATGTAGATGTTTTGGTTTTCGTCCAAGCATTATTTGTCGTTGCCACTGTGCGCATCAAGCGTGGCGAAAGGGCTTGCAAGAAGTTTTGCGAGAACTCCAGCGCCGTACTCTGCACTTGCATAGCTATAGAGCGAGCGGCATTTGCCAACGCACCAAAATGCACGTTGAGCATCAAGTTCAAGCCTTGCACAATTGAGGTTTGCCCCGCTGCGCCAACCATATTCCACATCGAGAGATGCAAGATATTTTTCGTCTCGGCACTATCGAAATGCGGCGCTGTGTGCGATTCGGCATACCTATGCATACATATATATATGTACAACGCTCGCTGTACAAGGCGTGCGAAGCATTGCATGGCAGCATAAATAAGCAAACGATTTTCGGTGGCTATGGTCACAGCTACGGCGATGGCAATTTGCACCACCACTTCCACAATCTGCACTGCAGCAAGCGATTCCATCTTTTCGTGCACGCAGATGAGCGATAGATACGATGATGTTGCTATCTCTATAAATATGGTGATGACCGCCGCAGTGACGAGCAACATGACTATCTGTGCATCGTCCACCGAAAGTTGCAAGCAGTTCAGCGATAGTGCATAAGCCACCCCCCACGCCAGCACGGCAACAACCGCGGCAAATAGCAAATGGACGGCAAGGAGATTCGAAAACAGCCGACGTTGAATGTCGATTTTATCGATGCTTACGGCTAAGAATCGTTGTGCCGAGTAGGTCAACGGACGATTTACA
>JAEEGL013568169.1_pt1 | contig 20701 bp, 16 predicted proteins | sample 9134231 | NCBI WGS metagenome assembly JAEEGL01 (sample SAMN16246548, study PRJNA631951) | gut metagenome | biome: gut microbiome; feature: rumen; material: fiber-attached | host: Bos | place: Iran: Karaj | collected 2018-10
GGGGAGGAGCGCAGTTTTCTGTTTTCGGATGATGACACCATCCTCTTTCCCGCAGACCGTGAGAAAGAGGAAAAGACAGCGGATCCGCTAACATCCCGTTTCTATTCCATTTCCCTTCATGGGGGCGAAGCTGTACCTGCTCTTGTTTTTCCCATCCCGGTCACAAAGCTTCTGCCTCTCCCCGGTGGGGATTATCTTGTGCTGGGAAAGACCTTTCCCGGATGGGAAGATCTTTACAAAGGCGACCGGAAGCTGCGGAATGCGTATTTAAAGGAGCGGAAGGTTAACGAGGATTACGAGGAGATCGGTCAGGTTCCCTGGTGGTGGAACGGCGCCACCTATACCAAAGGAGCCTATACGTCCCTTTTCTATTATAACGGAAAGAAAAAAGATCTTTTCCGCCTCAGCGGACTGAATGAATCCGTTTCCGATGCGGTGCTTACACCGGATATGCGCTCCGCTTATTTTCTGCGCGAACCCGTAAGACCTCTTCTGCCGCTTGGGGAATGCGCAGAACTCTGCCGTCTGGACCTCCAGACACGCAGCATTACTTCCATCGCGCAGAGCCGAAAAGATCTGGATATCGTCGGCATCGCGGCAGGTGAGAGTTTTCTGCTGGTGTTAGCTTCAGATCGCCGTTATGGCCTGAATACCGACACGGACTTCTGGAAACTCCCCTATGACGGAGAAACTCTGACCTTCTATGCCCGCCACGGAGAATCTGTCGGATCTTCCGTAGGATCGGATATCCGCTACGGAGGCGGCCATTCGGTTCGTATGTCCGGGGATGTCTGCACATTTATCTCAACCCGCTTTGACAGTTCTCATCTTTTCCGTCTGGAAGACGGTTTTATCACACAGATTTCCGATGTTCCGGGTTCAACAGACTCTTTTGACGTTTTCGGAGACCGGCTCATCTGTGTTGCGCTTCGCAACATGCGCGGTCAGGAACTGTATGACGGGAGCGGCAGACGCCTTACCCGTTTTAACAGTACAGTTCTTCGCGGACGCTATGTGGCAGAACCCAAGATCCTGAACATCGAACGGAACGGTCATGAGATCCACGGATTTGTTCTTTGTCCTCCAGACTTTGATCCGTCCAAAAAACACCCGGTCATTCTGGACATACACGGAGGGCCGAAAACCGTCTACGGTCCGGTTTTTTATCACGAGATGCAGTACTGGGCCGGCAAGGGATACTTTGTAATTTTCTGCAATCCCACAGGCTCTGACGGGCGCGGTCCTTTCATGGATATCCGGGGGCACTACGGGGAGGAAGACTTTGCTGACCTCATGGCTTTCTGCGATGCGGCACTTCAGGCCTGGCCTGCCATGGATGCAGCAAATTTCTTTGAGACCGGCGGCTCTTACGGCGGTTTCATGACCAACTGGATCATCGGTCACACAGACCGTTTCCGAGCATGCGCCAGTCAGCGCTCCATTTCCAACTGGTTTTCCTTTTACGGGGTATCGGACATCGGTGTTTCCTTTGCCGCGGACCAGTGTGATGCCGATCCCTGGACAGATCCCGAAAAGCTCTGGAAGCAAAGTCCTCTCCGCTATGCGGACCGTGTCCGGACCCCCACTCTTTTCATTCACTCGTTTGAAGATTACCGTTGTCCCGTCGATCAGGGGTATCAGATGTTCACGGCTCTCATAGCCCATGGGGTAGAAAGCCGGATGGTCTGTTTCCGCGGGGAAAACCATGAACTATCCCGAAGCGGGAAACCTTCTCACCGTCTGAAGCGCCTGCAGGCCATCACTGACTGGTTTGATGCCCACCGAGGATGAACCGGTAGGGAGGATCGCATGGACCAGATGGAATACTGGAACAGGGTCTCGGAAGAGAAAGAGTTCACCACTCCCTTTCAGGAGACCGAATTCTCCCGCTATGTACGGAAAGACGCCCGTATCGCTGATATCGGATGCGGGTACGGACGAACACTCGACCAACTGCGCAGACTCGGTTATACAGACCTTATCGGCTTCGACTTTTCCGACGGAATGATCCGGCGTGGGAAGCGTCTCTTTCCGGAACTGGATCTGCGCATTAAGAACGGATCCCGTATTGAGCTGGAGGATGCCTCTGTGGATGCAGTGGTTCTTTTTGCCGTTCTCACCTGCATACCTGGGGACTCCGATCAGGACACCCTTCTCGCTGAGATTTGGAGGATCCTTCGTCCGGACGGCATTCTTTATGTGAATGATTTTCTGTTGAATGACGATGCTCGCAACCGGCAGCGATATGAACGCTTTGCGCAACAGTTCGGCTGCTATGGTGTTTTCGAACTGCCCGAAGGCGCTGTTCTGCGGCACTTCACTCAGGATCGGGTTTTCTCCCTGCTCAGCGGTTTCACTGTCAATGAGTATGAGCCTCTCGTTTTCACGACCATGAACGGAAACCGTTCCAACGGTTTTTACCTGATTGGAACAAAGAAAAGACCTGCATGAACCCATGCAGGTCTTTTTCTTTGTTCCTTATTTATCTTTCGCGTCCGAGGAAAAAAAGGGCGATGGTACCCGGGCCGGAATGGGCTCCTATAACCGGACCAACGTAAACGATCTTCGCAACTTGCACTCCGAAACGCTCCCGGAGCATGCCTGCCAGTTTCTGCGCGTCCTCAAGGCAGTCACCATGGGATATGAATACCGTGCCGCCGGCCGGGTCCAGTGCGAGTTCTCCGTATTTATCTGCTAGAGCACAAAGAGAGTTCTTTCTGCCGCGCACTTTGAACATGTTGATCAGATGTCCTGCATCATCCATGTGGAGTACCGGTTTGAAATTGAGAATATTCCCAACGAGCGCCGTTGCTGCGCTGATACGGCCGCCGCGTTTGAGATAGATCAGGTCCTCCACCGTGAACCAGTGACAGAGGTGGAAACGGTTTTCGAGGATATACTGTTCATTCTCGGCAAGAGAGGCGCCTGCCTTTTTCTTTTCCACCGCCATATACAGGAGCAGTCCGAAGCCTGCAGATGCTCCGCGTGTATCGACACAGCGTATATCTCTTTCAGGATATTTCTCAAGCAGTTCTTTCGCGGCAATGGCGGCAGCATCGCATGTAGCGCTCAGGCCTGTGGAGAATCCGATATACAGGATATCCTTCCCGTTCTGCAGGATCGGCTCGAATCCATCACAGAAAGCTTCCGCATTGACCGCAGACGTTCTGGCCACTCCGCCCCTGCGAACCAGATCGTAGAACAGAGAATAATCCAGTTCATAGTTTGTGTACTGCCGTGGATCTCCTTCAAATGTATATGTAAGCCAACGATAACCGACCCCCCACTCCTTCAGAGTCTCGGGCGGAATATCACAGGCGGAGTCGGTGTATATCACATAGTCGTCCATTGCTCTCCCCTTTCCCTTTTTCCTGTATGACCTTCAAATCCCGGCTCGTTTCACTCCCGTTCTGCAAGAACGGAAAATCCGTCGTAATGCCGAGTCACTGCACCATGTTCAAGATATCTCATGCAGCAGATTTTCTTATTTAATATCGTATATTATTATATATCGAGGCATCAATTAAGTCAACCTGGAAGTGTTTGCAATCCATCTTGTGCAGCACATTGCAGTTTGCTATAATATGGCTGAGGTGAAAACTATGGCTTATGACAAAGCACTTGTCGCTGGAAAACTGCGCCGCTGGGAAACATATCTGGAGAATTTCCGTCTTCCGGACTGGGAGGAAATCCCGGACTTCGGGCTTTACATGGAGCAGGTGACTGCTCTGCTGAAAGAATATCTGGATTATCTCCCTCCGGAACTGAAAGAAGAGCAGTTCATCACCGCGGCTACCATAAACAATTATGTCCGCATCAAAGTAATGCCTGAACCGGTCAAGCGCCGTTATTACCGGATTCACATTGCCTATCTCATCATCATTCTGACGCTGAAGCATTCTCTGAGCATTGCGCTGATCCAGAAACTGATCCCTACGGATCTCCCGGAAAATGAAGTGCATGATCTCTACACGGATTATGTTGCCCGGCACAGAAAAACTGCGCTTTATTTCATCAGTCAGCTTCGGCTCCTTGCGGGACCGATCCTGGATCATGATCTGGTCACGGAGGATTCCATTCAGAACACGGAATCTCTGATTTTCGCCAATGCCGTTATGGCAGGATTCACACGACTTCTTGCCGAAAAGCTGCTTCTCCTTGAAGGCAAAGATCTCAGCAGCGGCGGCAGTATCGAACGCTCCGGAAATCCCTCCCGCAATTCCGGAAGCAGGATCTGATCCGGAGGTTTGCCATGCTGCGCGATAAAAAGTTTCTCTTCTCATTCCTGACGCTCAGCCTTCCCATCATTCTGCAGAATGTGATCTCTCTAGGAGTGAACCTTGCAGACAATCTGATGCTCGGACGGTTCGCAGAAGCCGCTCTTTCCGGTGCCACCGCTGTAAACCAGATCCAGTTTGTCTACCAGAATATTCTGATAGGTATCGGTGACGGGATGGTGATCCTTGCTTCACAGTACTGGGGAGCAAAGCGAACCGAACCGATCAAACGGGTCGCCTCTGTAGCCATGCGTACCGCTCTGGTTTTCATGGCTGTTCTCTTTGTTTTAGTCTCCCTTTTCCCATCCCGGGCAGTGGCACTTTTCACGAATGACCCTGCAATCATTCTGGAAGGGACTGCCTATCTGAAAATCGTTCGATTTACCTACCCGCTTTTCTGCGTGACCACGATTCTTCTCGCCGTTCTTCGCTGTACAGAGGTTGTGAAAATCGCGTTTTATCTTTCTCTCAGCACTCTGTTCATCAACTGCGGCATCAACTGGATCCTGATCTTCGGGCACCTCGGATTCCCGCAGATGGGGATCCGCGGTGCCGCTGTCGGGACGCTTGTCGCGCGTGCGGTCGAGGTACTCATCCTGCTTTTCTTCCTTGCGAAGAAAGAGAAGAACCTTCATCTGCGTTTCCGCGATTTTCTCCTCTGGGACAAGGAAATGGCCTCCGATTACTACCGGGTCAGTGCACCGATCATCTTCACGCAAAGCCTTTGGGGTGTGAATAATGCAATCCATACCGCCATCCTCGGTCACATGTCTTCTGCGGCTATCGCGGCGAACAGCATGGCTTCCAACCTGTATCTCATCGTGAAAACCATTGCGGTCGGTGCTGCTTCCGCCACCAATGTTACAATCGGGAAAGTCATCGGCGAAGGAGACGAGCAAAAAGTCCGTTCGTATGCGAAGCGATTCCAGGTCCTGTTTGTCTTCATGGGTCTTTTCTGCGCCATGCTGCTCTTTGTTCTCACAGAGCCTGTCCTTTCGCTGTACAGCTTCTCCGATGAAAGCCGGAACCTCGCCCGCTCTTTCCTGCACATCCTTTGTTTCATCATGGCTGGCATGTGTTACCAGATGCCGGTAAATGCCGGGATCATCAAAGGAGGCGGAGATACTAAATATGTGATGGTCATGGACCTGATCAGCATTTGGGGAATCGTGATTCCGCTTTCCTTCGTGGCAGCATTCGTTCTGCACGCGTCGCCTCTTGTGGTAATCTGGTGTCTGAATCTGGACCAGCTTTTCAAATGCATTCCCGCCTTCATAAAAGTCAATTACGGTAACTGGTGCAGAAAGCTGACGCGGGACGTCTGACTTTTCAAGATATCTTCCCGGTCTTCTGATAATGAAACAAACCGAAAAGAGAGGATACGCCGACAGCGGTGTATCCTCTCTTTTGATTCCTGGCAAGGACTTATCAATACAGAGCGTTCAGGACCTCCGGAAGGAGCTGTTTTTTCCGGCTCATGACCTTTGGCATATCAAAGATGTGCTCGCTCTCCGGTGAATATGGAAGATGCTTTTCCGCATAGAAATCTGTGCTCAAAAGAACGCTTTGCTCAGCGATGACATCGGTGATCATCAACAGGGCCCAGTCCAGTCCCTCCCGTGTTTTTACCGTTTCCAGCGCATTCAGGTATTCTACGGCAAACTCACTCAAATCGTGCAGTGTCGTAACCTCGCATTGCCCGATTCCGATCCTCAGACCTTTCTCGCTATAGAGTTTAAAGTCTCCTGTGATTGCCGAGACAGGCTCTCTGTTTTTCAGGCCGCGGATATTGCTGAACATTTTCTTTCCGTATTCATCCACACTCATCTGGCACCTGGCCGCCAGTGCCGCAGCCGATTCGATGTCTGTCTGTGTGGTGGTCGGACTTTTCAGAATAAGCGTATCCGACAGGATCCCCGTGAGCAGAACACGGGCAGTCTCCCGCGCCGGACGGATCCCGTTCCGAAGAAAAAGCTGATAGACGATGGTGCATGTGCTTCCCAGCGGTTCTGCGTCAACAAACAGGGGCATCGTCGTTTTCATTGCGTTCAGCCGATGATGGTCAATGATCTCCAGCACATTTGCCGTCTCAACTCCCTTGATGCTCTGCCCCATCTCATTATGGTCCACAAGGATCACATTATAGGCCGGTGTGTTCAGAAAACACCTCCGCGTGACATAGCCAACAAATTCTTCTCCACGGAACACTGCAAGGCCGCGGAAGCGGCTGTTGAGGAAAGCGTTCTTCCCCTCTTCGAACAGACTGTCCGCCTGAAGCCGTTCGCCCTGCTCCCCCATCAGTTCACGTACGCAGGGTATTTCATGGATCGTTCCCCTGTCCGCCAGGTTTTTCATTGCCCACACGGCAATATCGTCCACGCTCAGAAGTCCGCAGAACTCTTCTCCGTCAAAGACAGGCACTGCAGACGGGGTGGATACGGTAACATATTTTGCATATTCCGAAAGTGTGAGCCCCGCCTGGATCTTCGTATCATAGGGGAGCATCACATCTGCGATCTTGGGGCAGGCATTGCGCAGATATACAGGCTTTTCGATTCCGAGAGTCTCCAGCAGCATCTGCATGCTCTCCCCCATATGGGAACAGCGCACCGGAATGTAAGTATTGGCCGGATCGATGAGATTTTTCAGATCCGCATAGGCAATCGCGCTGCATATGCTGTCCATATCCGGATTGCGGTGGCCTGTAATGTAAATCTCCGCCATATCAGTCTCCTTTTTCAGCCATTGTTTTTCGGTATAGCACCGCTGCTCCGTTCTTGTAAACCGTCTGCAGAAGAACCGGGACTTTCGTCCCGGTTCTTCTGCAGCAGATGCTCCGATCAGAGATACTGCTTCCTGTCCATTTTATCGAACCATTTCTCCAGGAAGGGGGCGAGCATGGAAGTGGCTTTCATGTCCAGATTAAAGAAATAGATAATGAATGTTACCGCAAAGAAACCCAATGCGCCGAGAACGATCCCAAGAAGGATCTTCAGAGCCAGAGCGCCGATTTTTTTCATATTCCGTTCTCCTTTGCTGCTTAATATGCCTCGTTGTCCGGGATGATCTCAAGCGCGGGATCCAGCGGTTCCTCGCGCATGACCGTACGCATATAGGAATTCACCTGATCACGGATTGCCTGGCGGGTGAAGACACGCGGATCGCACAGGTCATGAGAGACCCACATGATATGGATTCCGCGTTCGCGGGCCTGTTCTTCAAACATTCCGTGCATGCCCGTAAGCGCTTTGCAGGACATGTGTTCCCACATCATCACGATATCTGCGTTCATCTTTTCACAGAGATCCCACAGATCATCCAGCAGTACCTTGTAGCCGCCATGGGTATGGTTTCGCATGATCATCTCCATGTTCAGCATGGCCATGTCGCGGTAAGCCTGCTCGCGGTTTTCGGGAGTATCTTCTTCGGCAATCATATCCGTATTGATGATGGAAAGCATGTCCGCCAGCGGGACAACACCCCAGCACTGGACCATCCAGTAGAGCATATCAATGACGTACTGCGGCTGAACACCCCAGACGATGCAGCGATGGCGGTATTCCTTCGCGTACATCCTCTTCTCGCGGTATCCCTTCTCCGCAAGCTCCAGAAGCTTGTGATCAATAGTCACAAAGTCCGCGTTGCGGCCGGAGTTTCCCATGTAGTTCGTATCATTATACAGGGAAAAGACCGCACCGAAGAACTGCGGATACGGTGTAGAGTTTATCTCCATCTGCGCGATGCGGCAGCGGGTCGCATCATTGACGCGCTTCGCCGCCCTGAAGTACACATCCCAGTCCCATTTTTCGCCTGTGTGTTCTTCTACGAAGGCAATTGCCTTCCGGATCTCTTCTGCTGCATACTCCAGAACATCCGGTTCCTTGTGACGGAGCGGAGTCGCCAGCTGGAACGTCGGGATTCCATATTCCCTCTCCAAACGTTTGGCAATAATCCCGTTGCCCATGAGTGAACCGTCGCATGTGGTGTTGTTCTGTACAGCGCAGCTGCCCAGAACGCAAAAGTCATCTTCGATCGAAATGCCCGCTTCGGCTTCCGGCATCGGACATACATCGCCAGGAATGCCGTACTGCTGTGCAATATCCAGATAATGCATGACATTAAACTGGTGGAATATATTCGAAGCGAACATCGTGGGTACTTCCCGGAGAATCGTATGGACTTTCTGCGTATCGAAGCCCATCATAAAGGTGACCATGGAGTTCTCATCGGTGATAACACATTTGTCGGAGTAGGCTTTGTCATTCCCGACGCGCCGGTCGCCACGGAAGCAGTTGGCAATAGCCTGTGTCACATCGGCAATGACGAAGTTCATGGCAGTATGGGTTATGCGCAGAGCCTCGTCACGCAGACCGATCGTGAACTTATCCATGCCATGCATGACAAACAGATAGCTCATCATCCAGCGATAACGGAAAAATCCCTTGATATTTCGTGGAAGAAGGATAAATTTCCCGATCACATAGACCTGATAGAGCCAGCGCGTATAATCGTAAAGTGTGTCCTTTACACCACGCCATTCCCGGCGGGCACGGACCTTCAGTTTTTCATTGTAGATCCTGCTCGGGGACTGTTCGCCTTTGCGGCGGACGGGATTCACCACTTTTTCGACCGTCTTCATGCTTTTTCCCCTTTCTGAATCTTCTTGATCTCAATGCTCTCCACAAAGGCCTGCACCCTTGTCCGCATCTGCCCGACGGAAGAAGACACATTATACGGCCGGTCTACGGAAAGCACCGGGAAACCGTAATCCAATTGAAGCATGGAGGAGCCGAGCATCCGCTCATAAGCCCACGGGTCGCAGAATTTCACCTGTTCATAAACGACTCCGTCTGCATGATATTCATGAGCCAGATCCGCTACATATTTCTTGCGGCCATACACCTTGTCCATGCTCATCATACGGGGGCACTGGCAATTCCGGATATAGTGGCGGCAGACCTGTGTCAGTGCATCTTCTCCTTCGTGGAGAACAATCGGCGTACGTCCCGGATAAGAACCGAAACAGAAGCGGTCACAGCATACGAATGCACCTTGCTCTTCAATGAGTTTGATAAGTCCGCTGTCATCCACTTCAGAACCGACCAGCAGGACACGGGCGCGCCATGCTTTATCGTCCGGTTCACGATTCCTTACTTCTTCGATGGTCTCTTTCAGCTTGTCTTTTACAAGGTATTTCGGGCAAACATAGGTCGCCAGGCAAAGAACATGGAATTCATAACCCGTGATACGCGGCTTTTCTTCTTTGCGGAATTCCCCCAGTTCCCGTATCAGGGCGCAGAGCTCATTATGCTCCGCTACAGCCTTGCGGATTGCTTCGTCCGATGTGTCGATCCCGTATTTTTCCCTCAGCGGGTCAAGAATATGATTTTTGCACTGAAGGACCGCAAGATTCACATCGTTTTCTGTGTTTTTGAAAGCGATCTCCATATATGCATGGAAAAAGTTCGGATTGTCTTTCCCCATCGTATGGAGCAATTCCATGTTCTCCACAGCGCGGTTCATCATGGTGCAGCCGTCCGGTGTAATCACACAGTCGGCAAAATTGAAACCTCCTTCCACTGCACGTTCCAAAAGAGCGCGGCTCGGTTCACAAAGCAGGTTCGTCATATAATAGGTGGCGATATCCAGTGATCCGGTATTTGGTGCGGTCAGGCGGATCGAGACCGCCCGGTCGAGGTTCAGCAACGGTTCCGGAACGTTTTCACAGGTGTAGGCAACGCAAACTTTTCCGTCCTTTTTTGCCTGTTCCACAAGTTCGTTATTGGCCTGTTGCAGAAGATCCTCGAAATACTGCAGGTACTTCAGATCTCTCACAAATACTCCCTCATTTCCTCATGTTCTGTGGTCCGGTTTTTCCGAACGCGCAAGTGTACATATTAATTGTACCAACGGAAAAAAAGGCTGTCAATGCGAACGGGGATTTTCGTCAACCATGGCAAAGCACATAGCTTTTTTTTGTACATGATTACAAGAGTCACTGAGAAGAAAACACAGCAGCCTGGCAGATAGGCATTCTATGTTTTCTGTGGTATAATGCCTGCGAATCGGATGAAACGGAAGTGAACACATGCACGCTCAAATCATACTTGAAACACTCTGCGCAGCCGAACGGTCCTGCGCAGATCTCATGCTGGAGGCAGACGATATACTTACCCGGAACAAGGGATCAGCCAGGAATCTCGTCACCCAGTATGATATGAAGATTCAATCCTGTCTGACCTCATATCTGTCCGAAGCTTTTCCTTCTGCTCATTTTTACTGCGAGGAGTCAGAGACTCCTGAGAGCCTTGACGCTGAGGAGGTTTTCATGATCGATCCGATCGACGGAACGATGAACTTCGTACATGCGCTGCGCCAGAGCTGTATCTCTGTTGCATATTTGAAAGAAAGGGTAGCCATCGTCGGAGCTGTCTATAATCCCTATGCAGACGAACTGTTCACAGCCATACGCGGAGAAGGTGCCAGGCTCAACGGCACCCCGATCCATGCGACGGATTACAGACTGTCTGAAAGTCTCGTTGCAGTCGGTACTGCCCCCTATAATCCTGAACTGTCAGATGTGACTCTTCACCTGCTTCGGACAGTACTGCTCAACAGTCTGGATATCCGCCGGATGGGATCTGCTTCTCTCGATCTCTGTTCGGTCGCAGCAGGCCGCTGCGGACTGTTCTGTGAGCCGCTTCTCTCCCCCTGGGATTACGCAGCAGGTGCGCTGATTGCCGAGGAAGCAGGGGCTGTCTGCAGGACGCTCAATGGATCTCCGCTTCCTTACGACGGAAGCAAGCCCTCTGTTATTGCCGGCGGGCCTCATACTGTGGAAGATTTCTTTCTCCTGTACGATAAATCTGAAAAAGGGAAGGAACCCTGACTTTGTTCCTTCCCTTTTTCCTCTCTGAAAGACTCTGCTTAAAAAATCCAGGCCGAAGCTCCCTCTTCCTCTTCTTCATCCGGAAGATTTATTTCGAAATGGAAGGGGGGACTGTATTTCAGCACAAGAGGCAGGAGTTCCTCCTGCAGGTTCTCCACGCTGCGGCATCTGTCATCAAACACCATGGTAACCATCCGCTCATCTGTGCAGGGCTCCCACTCGGGAAGTCCCTTGATATTCGGGTTTCCGGTCTTTGCAAACTGGACAAATGCTCCGGACATAACACGGTCCAGATAGTTGCCCCTCTTCTGATGGCAGATCGGAATCATTTCCCCATTATGCAGGAAATACGGTATATCCGCGCAGTGCCATGCCGCTTTGCCTCCATCAACGTCAAAAGTTTTTGCAAAGAGGTAATTGTATACCGGTGCCGAGGCTTCCGCGGCTTTCTTTTTCACATAGCTTACCGTAGCCGGCAGGAACATGGTATCAATCTCACAGGCATAAACCTCGTTCTTGCCCGGATATGCTTTCCGAAAAGCCCTGAGGATCGCTTTACCGCCTTCCTCTCCGTAATACTTCTTTACGGCCGTTGTGCGTTGGGCCTTCGTAAGCTTTTTCCTGTCACCAAGCGCTGCGGCTTGACTGAACTCGCTGAACACACTGCCAACCATCGTCGGTATTGCCAGTGCATGTGCTGTAAAGTCACCGGAAAGCGGATCACAAAGATAATAGTCGTCCGGTTTCGGCGCCCAGTTGATCCGCTGCCCTTTCTCCGCGAAAAAGCGCGTCGCTTTGTTCACCGCCCACATGAACTGCGGTTCGGGGACTTTTGCCAGTTTCTCCACGTTCCTGTCTTCGATCTTAAGATATTCCATGATTTTTCCTGCCAGTTCCACCGGATCACAGTCCGTTCCAAAATGATTCTCCGGAATTACTCCGGACATGATGATCATTTTCGCAAAGAGGCCGTCTGCTTCCGGGATCTGCGCCAGAACCGTTGCCTTTCCCCCTCCTCCGGACTGCCCGAAGATCGTCACATTATCCGGATCTCCTCCGAAGGCTGTGATGTTATCCCGTACCCAGCGAAGCGCTTCTACGATATCTGCGATCCCCACATTGGCAGAATTCCGATATTTCTCTCCAAAAGCAGAAAGGTCCATATGACCGAAAGCGTTCAACCGGTGATTCAGCGACACGAAGACGATATCGTCTTTTTTCGCCAGGTTGAAGCCGTCATAGCACTCCTGTTCGATTGCTGATCCGGCAAAATACCCGCCGCCGTGTATCCAGAACATAACCGCCTTTTTTGCTTTTTTATCCATTGTCGGAGTCCATATATTCAGGAACTGGCAGTGTTCGGATGACGGCCAGAATCGATGCGGAGTCATAATCTCGCTGGTCGGGACCGGTTCATTGAGAACGGGGCAGTTCAGCCCGTAATTTGTTGCATCTTTGATCCCTTCCCATGCTTCAACCGGTTCCGGCATTTCAAAACGTCTTGCTTTTGCGTAACGTATCCCGCGGAAGATGAACACGTTGTCAAATGCGAAACCGCGGATCTTTCCCTTCGGCGTCTCCGCTACCGGATAATCGGAACGGAAAATGAATTCTTTCATATTTGGACCTCCTGTCTCCATATTTATTTACTATTTATTATCCCTATAATGAAATTATAGCAAGTACCGTGCTTCCGCAGCAAGGGCTTTTCCATAAAAGAAGCAGCAGACATGTTTGTCTGCTGCTTTTCATGATCATTTCAGTTCCGATTTCCCGGTGTACAGTTCGTAATAGCGGCCCTTTTGCTCCAGCAGATCATCATGATCACCGCGTTCAATGATCTCTCCGTTTTCCAGTACCATAATGGCATTTGCGTTCCGTACCGTTGAGAGACGGTGGGCGATGACGAATGTGGTTCTGGAACGCATGATGCGGTCCATTCCATGCTCAATATGGCGTTCGGTACGGGTATCGACCGATGATGTCGCTTCATCCAGTACAAGGATCGGCGCCTTGGAGATAGCTGCACGGGCGATGTTCAGCAGCTGTCTCTGTCCCTGCGACAGATTTGTTCCGTCTCCTTCGATCATGGTATCATAGCCGTCCGCCAACCGCATGATGAAGCTGTGCGCTGAAGCAATCTTTGCCGCCTCCACCACTTCCTCATCCGTAGCATCAAGCCTTCCGTAACGGATGTTCTCCCTCACCGTCCCCGTAAACAGATGCGTATCCTGAAGAACCATTGCGATATTCTGCCGCAGCACGTCTCTTTTAATCTTCCGGATATCCGTTCCGTCTATGCTGATGCTGCCCTCCTGAACATCGTAAAACCGGTTGAGCAGGTTCGTGACGGTGGTTTTCCCGGCACCTGTCGAGCCGACAAACGCGATCTTCTGACCGGGATGCGCATAGAGGCTGATATGTTTGAGAACTTTTTTATCCGGGTCGTATCCGAAGGAGACATCATTCAGCACCACGTCGCCCTTCATTGCGGGCATCGGATCGGCATCTTCCGCATCGGGTTCCTCCGGTTCAGTATCCATCAGATCAAAGACACGTTCCGCTCCTGCAAGCGCGGAGAAGATAGTCGCCATCTGGGTGGCGATCCTGCTGATCGGCATCGAAAACTGGCGGGAATATCCGGCAAAAACGGTCAGTCCGCCCGGGGTGAGGCTTCCCGCAACCATGAGCAGACCACCTACTCCAACGACGGCAGCATAGGAGACCTGAGAGAGATTCCCCATGACTGCAGGTGTGATTCCGCCCCAGAACTGTGCTCTGAACTGCGTGTTGCGCATGTCATCGTTGAGAAGATTGAATTCTTCCTCACAGTCTTCCTCATGGTTGAACACTTTCACGACCTTTGCACCAGTGACCGTCTCTTCCATGTAGCCGTTGATCGCGCCGAGTGCAGCCTGCTGCCCGCGGTAATACTTTGCGGAGAGTTTTCCGATCCGTCCGGCGGCGAACATGATCAACGGAATGAATACCACAACGACTATGGTCAGAACGACATTGGTCGTCACCATGAAGATGACTGTTCCTATCAGCGTAACGACCCCGGAGATAACGGACGTCAGGGTGTCGCCCAGCATCATATCCATGTTGTCCACATCGTTGGTGAAGCGGGACATGATCTCTCCGGTCGGTTTGGAGTCAAAATAACGCAGGGGGAGATATTCCAGCTTTTCGAAAAGTTCGTTCCGGATCTTTTCAATGATGTTGTGTGTTGTCTTTGCCATGATCCGCTCCTGCAGATAGGTAAAGAGCACCACTGTCAGGTAAATTGCGCCGAGAAGCGTGACGGCAGCTATGATATAGGTCATCGCACCGGCGTTCTCTCCCACAATCGATGTTATGACCCGGTCTGCAGTCCGCTCCATGGCACTCATCCGGATTTCTGCATTCGGTGCAACTGCCAGCGTCAGCCGGTCAATAATAGGGGCCATGATGTATCCGCCTACGAGCGATGCCACGGTGCTCACAAGCATAAGCGCCAGCACGCTGATCAGTCTTCCCCAGTACCCCTGATAATAGGAAAAGATCCTTTTGATCGTGACAGCCATGTTTTTGGGCTTCTGTGTATGTGCACCGCGATTCATCCACCCGCCGCCCATCTGTCTCGCAGAGGCCCTGGTATTATACTGCTCGCGCAGTTTTTCTAATGTTCTCGCCATGCCTCATGCCCCCTTTTTCATCCCGGACTGGGATTCGTAGATCTCTCTGTACTCCTCGTTGGATTCCAGCAGCTCTTCGTGCTTCCCGATGCCCGTGATCTTTCCTTCGTTGAGTACAACAATCATATCCGCTTCCTGAACGGAACTGATCCGCTGCGCAATAATGATTTTTGTCGAATCTCTTAGTTCGTTTGCAAACGCTTCCCGGATCATGGCTTCTGTTGCGGTATCCACTGCGCTTGTCGAGTCGTCCAGAATCAGGATTTTCGGCTTTTTCAGCAGAGCACGTGCAATACACAGGCGCTGTTTCTGGCCGCCGGACACGTTTGTTCCGCCTTGTTCGATCTTGGTTTCGTATCCGTTGGTGAATCCGGTGACGAAGCCATCCGCCTGAGCTGCCGCAGCAGCCTGTTTCAGTTCTTCATCCGAGGCATCCTCATCACCCCAGCGCAGATTGTCCGCAATCGTTCCGGAAAAAAGCAGGTTGTTCTGAAGCACCATACCCACCCCTTCACGAAGATTGAAGAGTGAATAGTCTTTTACGTTCACCCCGTCAACCAGAACTTCTCCGCTGTCACAGTCGTAAAGCCGGGGGATCATGGAAACAAGTGTTGTTTTCCCGCTTCCCGTCGAGCCGATGATACCGACGGTGGTCTTTTCCGGAATTGTAAGTGAAACGTCATTCAGAACTGTTTCCTCACTGTTTTTATAGTAACGGAACGTCACATTTCTAAATTCGATCGTACCATGTTCGACGGTCTTGTCCCTGCAGGCAGCATCTTCATCCGAAATATCCGGTTTTTCATCCAGCACTTCGGAGATCCTGTTCCCTGAGGCAATAGCGCGGGAAGCCTGCATCAGGATAAAGTTGATCATCATCAGGGACATCAGGATCTGGGTCACATAGGTGATAAATGCCGAAAGATCCCCAACTGCCATGTCCCCGTTGAGCACAATAGGCCCTCCGATCAGGATCACCGCAATGATTGTTGCGTTCATAAAGAATGTCATGACCGGTCCCATGAAGATGATCACCATGACCGCATTCAGGCTGGCCTGTTTCAGATTTGTATTGGCCTCCCGGAATTTTCCGATGCTGAACTTCTCCCGGACAAAACTCTTGACCACCCGAACGTTGGTCACGTTTTCCTGTACAGTGGAGTTAAGTGCATCCACCTTGGTCTGCATGATTCCGAAGCGCGGAAAAGCCGTCCGGGTGATAAAACTGATGCAGAGCATAAGAAGCGGCACACTTACAAGAAACACCACCGAGAGCGAAGGTCGGATCGAAATGGCCATCACAAGCGCGGCAATCATCATCCCCGGAGCACGGAGCGCCATCCGTATCACCATACCGACAAAGTTCTGGACCCGTGTAACGTCATTGGTAAGTCTTGTCACGAGGGAACCCGTTGAAAATTTGTCCACATTGGCAAAAGAAAAACGCTGGACTTTCGAAAACAGATCTGAACGAAGATCTGCCCCGAAATTCACAGAAGCTTTATTGCCGCTGTAAGCGCCGAGGATTCCTCCCCCCATCATGCAGAAAGCCGTAACTACCATTTTGATCATAACCCGGATGCTCTCCCCGTTGGTAAGAGTCCCCGCATTTGCGCTGTTGATCAGTGACGCAAGCAATCTGGGCATGATTACTTCGCCGACAACCTCGATCATGATGAATACCGGGGTCAGTGCGAAATAATACCAGTAGGGTTTGATATACTTCAGCCATCTTTTCATATACTTTCGAGCCTTTCCTGTTCCTTTTTCTGTTTTGCGGAAAGTTCCGCGTCGCCGCTCTCCTGAACGTTTTTCATATTCTCCGCCATGCGGTCGAGAAAGCCTTCCAGCCGGGTGAGATCAACATCGGAAAACCCTTCCGTCAAGGCTTCGTCCGCCCTGTCTATCATTTCCCTGGAAACCCGGACGATCTCCTCCCCGTCCGCTGTGAGGCGGACCTCCTTTGCCCGGCCGTTTCCCTTTCGGGTAATCCGTTCAATGAGGCCGGCAGCTTCCAGTTTTTTCAGAGTGACCGCCACCGCAGCCGGACTGATCTCAAAGATATTCGCAATATCCTCCTGTGTAGGCGCTTCCTTGCAGAAGTGCAGATACATCAGTACATTATGCTGACTCCGGTGTATGCCGAGACGGTTGATCTGCGCATCGATAATGGCCTTATGGCTTCTGTCGATCCTCAAGAGCCGTTTGATGATTCCCTGTACACGGGTCTGTTCTGCATCACTCATTCTGTGCCCATCCTAAAGTTAATCCGTTAACAATTAATCCCCTTAACAGTTAATGCGTTAAGTATACTGCCATACTTCTCCGTTTTTGTCAACAGTTTTTTTAAACTTTAAAGAAAGCAGTTGGCATCTCTCATCCGTTTGATTGATTTTCTATGTTTCCCCGATTATAATACTAAGAAAAAAGCAGCAGTTCTCCACGATTCTTCAGGAAGGAGACAGATTATGGCAGATACACCGAAAACGATATGGAACCGGAATTTTATCCTGCTGTTCATCGTAAACTGCATCGTGAATTTCGGTCACAGCATGGTGGCAAACCTGTTGCCGAAATACCTGGACTCCATTGGACTTGCCGGCACCGCCATCGGTTTCATCATTTCTTTATTCTCCTTTACAGCGCTGGGTTTCCGCCCTGTCACAGGACCGCTGATTGACGGATGGGACAAAAAGAAACTCTATATGATGATGCTGGCGGTTCTGATTCTCTCCTTTGCCGGCTACACTTTTTTCCCAATCATGTCTGTCATCGTGATCTGCCGCCTCCTTCAAGGTCTTGGGCAGGGCTGCATCTCTGCTCTTGCGCTTACCATGGCGACCGACTCTGTTCCTCCGGAGAAGCTCGGTTCCGGTCTTTCTCTGTATGGCATCGGTGCGGTTCTGGCCAGTGCGCTTGGCCCCGGGCTGGGACTGTCGATTATGGACCGCTTCGGCTATTCCCATGCCTTCCTCGCACCGCTCGCACTTCTCTTGATCTCTCTGCTGATCTCCACGCTGCTGCAGAGCACTTATGTCCCAGGTACCCGTATCCGTTTTTCTCTTTCCGGAATGCTCTGCAGAGAGGCTTTCCTTCCCGCCTTTCTCACGATGCTTACCTGCCTGGTCCGTGCAGGCCTGTACACTTTTCTGATCGTATACATCACCGAGAACCGGCAAATTGAAGGAATGTCCTGGTATTACTATGTAAATGCGCTGGCCATGATCGTCTCCCGCCCGTTCTTCGGCAGACTTGCAGACCGGAAAGGCCTGCACATCGCACTGATCCCTTCCCTGTCGTTTTTTGCTGTTGCTCTTCTACTCACAGCCCTGTGCCGAAGTACAGCAATGCTCATGGTGATTGCCGTCCTCAACGCATTTGGTTTCGGCTCTGCTTTCTCTTTTGAACAGGCTCTATGCATGAAGGTTGCTCCTCCCGAACACCGCGGCGCAGCCAGTACCACCTCATTTATCGGAGTGGATCTGGGCGATCTGATCGGCCCCATCATATGCGGAGCGCTGGTGGACTGGTTCGGATACTCGCCGATGTTCCTGTTCATGCTGATCCCGGTCCTGCTTTCCGCTTTCCTTCTCTTCCTCTGGGTACCGAAACACCGTGAGATCCTGCGCCCGTGATTTCTTTCTGCAACATCAGAAAAGCTGCTCCTCCCGGAGCAGCTTTTCTTTTTTCTCTCTGTTTTCCCAACCGGTTCACAAACCGTTGACCACATGGATCGGATGTCCTTCCGCAAATGCCTTCAGGTTTTCCACACTAATCGTCATGATCCTTTCCCGTGCTTCTTTCGGGGCCCAGCTGATGTGCGGTGTGATCAGACAGTTTTTTGCCCGGAGAAGCGGATTGTCCTCCCGGATCGGTTCCGCAGATACCACATCCAACCCTGCAGCGGCAACCTTTCCCGATTCGAGTGCATCGGCCAGATCCTGTTCAACAATCAGCTGTCCGCGGCTGTTATTGATGAGGATCACACCGTCCTTCATCCGGGCAATCGTATTTTTGTTGATCAGTCCGTTCGTCTCCGGAAAAAGCGGACAGTGGAGAACCACTACGTCTGAACGGGCAAGCAGTTCGTCCATTTCCACATATTCTGCGATTTTCTCTCCTTCCGGCACCGGACGGCTTCCCGCGGCAAGGATCGTCATTCCCATCGCCTTTGCGATCCGGCCGGTGGTCCGGCCTATCCGGCCGAACCCGATGATCCCCATCGTTTTACCGGCGAGTTCGATCAGCGGGTAGTCCCAAAAACACCAGTCCGGATTTGAAATCCATCTTCCCCTGTGGACCTCATCCGAATGGTGCTGCACATGGTGACAGATCTCCAGAAGAAGCGCAATGGCAAACTGCCCTACCGAAGCGGTCCCGTATGTGGGAATGTTGGAAACAGGAATCCCTCTTTCTGCGGCACATACTGTGTCAACAATATTGTAGCCGGTGGCCAGTACGGATATGAATTTCAGCTTTGGGCTGGCCTCGATTGTTCTTCGCGAGAGAGGGCATTTGTTGGTGAAAACCACCTCCGCATCCCCGATCCTGCGGATGATTTCTCCGTCTTCGTACGGAGTCCGGTCATATACCGTGAGTTCCCCGAACTTTTCCAGTTCCCCCCAGGACAGATCCCCCGGATTTTCCGTATAGCCATCCAGTATCACGATCTTCATGCGCTTATTTCCCTTCTTATCCGGTCTGTGATTTTCTTTTCATTCAAGCAGAAAACACCCTGTGTAGCACACTGTGCCTTCTCCGTGGTTGTACGGAATCTGATTGGCTTTGCATATCCGGCTTACAAAAAGTCCGCAGGCCTCCATGGAGTAAACAAGGCGCTCGGGAAAGCGGCACGGAGCATCCGGATATGTGCAGTTTCTGCAGATCGTGCAGGTCCCTGCGCCGAGAGTCAGGACCTTCGGATATTCTTTCTGCAGGATTCCGCGCATTTTTTCCTGATTCTCTTTATGCAGCGTTCCTGCGTCAGTCATTCCCTTCCAGTCAAAGCTGTTTTTCAATGTGCACACAGTCTGTACGATTACACCGGAACTGTATTGCAGCACTTTTTCACGCAATTCCTCCAGCGTTCCGCATGCGGGCGGGCATGCCCAGGACTTCCCATATTTCCCGCAGCGATTCTCCGCGCACATATCCCGTACCGCAGGAAGGAACTCCAGTGTCTTCAGATCCAGCTTCCCGCACGCGGCGAATCCGCATTTTGCCGCCAGTGCAGCGATTTCCTGATAATCCGGCATGTTTTCTCCTTTATCCGAGTCGTTCCTCCGGTGTCAGTGCTGTGGCAAAGTACAGCATATCGCTGTAGATCCGTTCCCATCCGTAAGGAGTAACCTGCGTGATCCTCTCGTTATTGATCAGGACAATCGCGGTCTGTCCTCCATCCAAAGCATAGGCCTGCAGACAGCCCTTCTCTGCCATGGCATCCCGCAGTTCGTCCAGCCGCACGTTCCGGTACGCGCCAAGACTGTCATCCAGATTCATCACCAGCATCAGATAATGCAGGTTTCCCAGCTGGCCCATCGCTGATCGGGCATATTCATCCATGATTTCTCCAATGGGGTAGTCATAGTTGTAATTGATCACTCCGTTTTCGATCAGGACCGGCCCGAATGCCATCGAGAACATGATATTGTTCTCATCAATAAACTGCTGGGCTGAATACCAGTCTGCAAGCTGATACCGGTACGAGAAAAGCATATCTCCTTCCGCAGTGATGAAACAGGAATCCACTGCGCTGGCAGAAACCCGGAAAAGCTGTCCCCCGTATGAGATGATTCCATGACTGCGGAAAGCATACAGATCGCCTCCCGTGGCCACCACGGCATTTACCTCGGTACTGA
>JAEEGL016760014.1_pt1 | contig 20700 bp, 22 predicted proteins | sample 9134231 | NCBI WGS metagenome assembly JAEEGL01 (sample SAMN16246548, study PRJNA631951) | gut metagenome | biome: gut microbiome; feature: rumen; material: fiber-attached | host: Bos | place: Iran: Karaj | collected 2018-10
GTATATAAACAACAAGTATATGAACAACAAGTCCAACAGATAAATGCAAAAACCGAAAAAATACAAGAAGAGGACAGAACTCTTGAAATGAAATTGAAACAACTTGATACCGAGCAAGATGCTCTGCAAACCGAGATGGATGCCGTTAAAAAGGTTATTGATAAAAACGTTGAAAGCACATTTAAAACATTCTCATAGTTTGCTAAAAGTAATTAAGTTGATATTGAAAAACGAAATGAGGAAAATATGTCGTATAAAAATGATAGTTTATTGGTTATAGCTAACAAGTTTGGCTCTGCAAGCGGTGAAGCAAAAGCTCAATTATTTGAAACATATGACTTATTAAGAGATATAACTGTTTCGGGCGCAAGCGGTTCTACAGGCGGCGGTTTTGAATCCGCAGGCGGTTTTTTATATAACATTGCATCTTTATTTGCACCAAGTTCTTTTATGACTCAATTGAGCGGAAATTCGTCTTATGCACTTCCGGGAACTTCATTTTATTCAGGCGGCGCAACGCAATCTTCAACGTACGGACTTGAAACATATACGGGTTTTGCGGCAGGACTGAAAGGTTATGCAACAGGTAAGGCTGCTTCAATAATTCCTGCTTATGGTACGGTTACAGGAATGGCATCAAGTATCGGAGGTATAGCAGATATAGCTACTTCAACCGCTTATGCGGCAGGTACGGCAAGTGCATTTACAAATTTCGGTAAAGGTTTGTTGATGCAAAGTGCAGGGTTGATAGCAGGTATTGGCGGTATTGCTCAAGCTGCGGCTCCTTATATGGGAGAATACGGATTAGGCGCAATTTTAGCAGGTAATGTAATGCAAGGTACAGGTTCTGCTATTCTTTCAGCGATAGAAAGTGCTGCAGGAAGAGTTGTAAACAATGCTGATGTTGTTTTAACAAATAAAGTTAAAAATATAGAAACTGTTTGTAAAATGCTTGATACCCAAGGCGATGTAGTAAAGAAAATGCTGAAAGAAGATGTAGATTCAAAAAGCAAAGCTATTCAAAATATGTAATTATGATATTAAGAACTTTTTTAAGAACTTTTTTCGATACCTTATTTGCAAAAAATCCTGTAATAGAATCTTTTGTAAATATTTGTTACAAAAAAGATAAAAATGAGGTCAAAACTATAAAGTTTAATTCAAATATTCCGATTACTAATATAGAGAGAAAGAAAGAAATATTCTTTCAAAGTGTAACAGGTGACCGTATAGACTGTAAATGGTAAAGACATGTTAATGAATGTGCTCTAAAATGGGCAATAATTAAAAAAAATATGTTTTTATAACATTGAAGGTCCGGTAAGGAGTAATTGTGATATCAGTACAAACTTTTCAGACCGAATATCAAAGGATTCTCAATTTTATAGGCTTTTCAAAAGGCTATTTAAGACGTCATAATCCTTTGAAAGAGTTAAAAAACAGTATAGAAGCTGCGTTAAAAGATGTTTTGACAATTCACAAAAAGATTAAAATGTCTAAATACAGAGTTTCTTATCATGTACATCAATTAAAGAAAATGGAGTCTTTGATAGCAAGTAATAATGAACATGCTTTCTTAAGAGGTCAAAAACTAAATCAAGTAAGATAAAGGAAGAATAAAATGGGTATTGTAACGCAAACAATAGGTTCTCAACAGTACATGGCTCAAAAGGCCGATTTGGAGTACAAAATAAATCAAATAAATCAGGCAAAACTGAGTTTGACAAATTCATTGAACGAATTGATGAATGTTGGAACGGACTTAGATCCTGACAGTTTGGAAGTAAAACAGCTTGAAGAAAGAAAAGCAAAGCTTCACCAGTTCGAAAAGCAGTTAGATATGAAATTGAACGAATATCAGGTTCAATTGCAGTTGGTCGAAAGCAATATGAAAGCTTTAAAATAGGTGTATCAGTAAAGAGGGCGAATTTGATAATATCAAATTCGCCCTCTTTACTTTATTATTTTTAACAATACATAGAAAAGTAGTAAATTTTTAAACAAAAATATTTTTTATATATATGTATAGGTGCAGGTTGGTTTTATGGAAATTCAAAATTACTGTTCTTTAGAAAACAAAAAGCTGAATAAACAAAATTTTGGAGCTGTCAAAATTGACACTGTGAATTTGTTAAAACGAGTTGGAAAAGATACGTTTACTCCAATTCAAGCAACATTTTCCGAGCTAAAAATGAATGATAAAAAAGATATAGCTTTCGTAAAAAATTTAAAAAAGCTATGGTCAGGTAAAACAGAATATGGAGATAGAATTTGTAATAATTTTCTTTCTAAAGTAAAGGATAATGCCAGATATTTTGTTACAGAAGTTGTAGACGGAGCTAAAAAGAAAGTTACAAATATATTAGAGCTTGATATAGAAAGCTCTAAATATTGTCCGACACCGTCTGTAGATTTTCATTATATGCAATCCGCTCCTGAAATTGCAAATAAATTTGATGCTTCACCAATAAAAGGTTCAGGACAAATAGCATTATATGAAACTGCAAAACTTGCTAAAAAGGAAGGATACAGCGGTATTTCTTTATTATCAACCAATGACAGATTTTATGAAAAATTGGGACTTCAAGATTTAGGTGAAAGTGATAATTTAAGACAATTCGGGTTGCATCCGAAAAGATATGATGCTTTTATTGATAAAATTGCTCAAAAATTCGGCTTGAAGAACTGACTAACCCAAAAGAATACCTGCAATACAAGCAGACATGTATGATGCCATTGTTCCGCAGATTAAAGCTCTTACACCAAGTCTTGAAAGGTTTTTCCTTTGATTAGGTGCAATTTCTCCAATACCGCCTATTTGAATTGCAATAGAGCTTAAGTTTCCAAATCCGCAAAGTGCAAAACTTGCTATAATAAAACTTTTAGATGCAATAACATCCTTTAATGCAACTAAGTCGATATATCCTAACATTTCGTTTGCAATAAATTTAGTACCTAACATAGAACCTACCGCCATAGAGTCTTGTGCCGGTACACCCATTAACCATGCAAATAAAGAGAATATTTTACCCACAACATCTTTAAGTGTTAAATGGTCAATATTTAAGCCTATAAAAGATAAATTTGCATGAAGTACGTGGTGAGCAAATAACCCTATTTTAATTAAAAACCAGTCAAACATTGCAATTAACGCGACAAAAGCTATTAACACGCCGATAACTTTTATTGCAACATCAAAACCGTCAGATGCTCCTCTTGCGATTGCATCTATAACATTAACATGAGTTCTTCTTTTAGAAATTTTTACTTCGCTTTTTGTTTGAGGTTCTCCTGTTTCGGGGTAAACTATTTTTGTCATAACCAGTGCCCCGGGAGCAGCCATAATTGATGCCGCAAGCAGATATTCGGCAGGAATTCCCATCCCGACATAAATAGCCATTGTACCGCCTGAAATGCAAGCCATACTTCCTGCCATAGAGGCTAATAATTCCGAACGTGTGAGGTTAGGAACATAAGGCTTAATCATAATTTGCGCCATAATTTGACCGACAAAAGAACTGGCAACGTTAGAAAATGCCTCTGCACCTGATACATCCATCAATTTGTACATTGCTTTGCTTAATATTGCAACTACTTTTTGCATTATGTGGTAATAGTACAAAATATTTACAATAACAGTCATGAGAATTGTTGTTGCAATTAAAGTTATAGCAAAAACAAAAGCACCTTTTCCGAAGATATTTCCCATGCTGATATTATTAGCTAAAGGACCGAACAAAAATTCCGCACCAACCATAGAAAAATCAAGTATTTTTTGTATAAAAACACCGATTGCACCGAATATTACCTGACCGATTGAAGTTTTTAAAACGAAAACCGCAAGAAGTATTTGTAACAAAAATCCCATACAAACAGTCTTTAAGTTAATACTTTTTTTGTTATTTGACATAGAAAAAGCTATGACAAAAATTACAATAATTCCTATAATACCTGCAAATTTACTCATACAATCCTTTCAAACTATAATATCTCAATAAGAAAAAGCACTGATAATTATATTTACAACGACAGTCTGTATAACTTGTAAAACAAGAATTGCAATTATCGGAGAAAAATCCAACCCCCCTATCGGAGGAATAAATCTTCTGAATAAATCTAAATATATATCAGTAGCTTCTCTTACCCATTTAATCGGTTGCTGCTCCCAATTGATACTAGGAATCCATGTTAAAAATATTCTTATAATAATGAGTAAGAAATAAAAATAAAATATATTGTTTACAATTTTTGCCGCGTACATAATTTATCCTCAAGTCTAACCTTGCGAAACAAGTGAAGTTTTTGCACATTCACAATTATTTCTTTCTGCAGGAATTTTTTCAATCATCTTGAACAATAATGATTTCAATTTATCTAAATTAGAATTGAACACTTGTATAACTTCGTGGTGAGAAACTGGAGGAACATCGCCCACAAGTCCTGCATCATAATCGGTTATCAGAGAAATATTTAACGGGCACATATCCATTTCTTTTACCAGATAATTTTCAGGAAAAGCTGTCATATTGATAACTTCCCAACCTTGGTTAGTAAAGAATTTAGATTCTGATTTTGTAGAAAATCTTGGTCCGTTGATTACAACAACCGTACCTGTTTCATGAACATTTATTCCTATTTCTTTTGCTGTTTCAATTGCCAGTTTTCTCATTTCAGGGCAATACATTTCGGCAGCGGACGGATGTGTTGCAACAGGACCTTCAATGATTGAGGATTTTCTTCCGTCTGTCCAGTCAACAAATTGGTCGCAAATAACAAAATCACCCGGTTTTACGTGTTTTTGTAAACTTCCTGCAGCACAAGGTGAAATAACTCTTTGCACTCCTACAGATTTCATTGCCCAAACGTTTGCTCTGTAATTTATAAGATGGGGCATTATAGAATGGTTTCTTCCGTGTCTTGGCATAAAAGCAACTTTGTGAGGTCCGATTTGTCCTATGAACAAGCTGTCACTCGGCATACCGTAAGGTGTTTGAACTTTTACCTCTTCAATATTATCCAAGAATTTATAAAATCCTGAACCACCGAATACACCTACAGTTGCTAAATTTTTATCTGCCATTTTTGCCCCCTTTTTATTTGTTTATTTACAAATATCAGTCTAACACAAAATTACTTGAATATATTCAATCAAATTTACTTTTTAACAAAAATTAAGCATGCTCGAAAAATAGAAAATCAATATAGCGATATATATCAAAATAGCCTAAGTGGCTATAAATCAGCCTTTTGACTTGACAGATGATTTTGATGTGATATTATGAGTGTATAAATTTCCATTGAGGAAGCCGAAAAATTAAATAAAATTAGTTTTTTGACAAGATGAAAAAATGTTTTCATATATGATATGTTGAATTAGTCTTGAGTACACTTTGGAGATTTCCAATTTACAACCATAGAGGATTTACATGATTAGAAAAGCAGTAATTTGCACTATTGCAATAGTGTTTTTACTTTGCCAACCGGTCAGAGCAAATCAAACAAACAGCGTTACGAAAGTAAAAGAGTCTATCGTAAAACATTCATTAGAAATTGGTGTTGACCCCGCATTAGCATTAAGTATTGCTAAATCAGAATCAGGTTTTAAACACGAATCAAAGAGTTCAAACGGTGCAGTAGGCGTATTTCAATTACTACCTTCGACGGCACAAAGGCTTGGTGTGAACCCTTACTATTTGAGTGACAATATTAGGGGCGGATTGATGTATTATAAAAAACTTTATGATATGTTCGGCTCTACAGAATTGGCTCTTGCCGCTTACAACGCAGGTCCGGGGAACGTCAAAAAATATAAAGCAGTTCCACCGTTCAAGGAAACAAGAAGATTTGTAAACGAAATTATGACAGAGTACAACAATCAAAAAAAATCTCCTGATCCGGTAATTTCAAACGCAGGCAAGTCAAAAATTGCAAATAATGCGAAAGTATCAAATGCTAAAAATGAAATTAACACTGAAGTTCCTGCTTACGCAATTATCAAGTCGTTAATGAGTCCGGCTATAGATATTGATGTTGCGGCACCTGTTTCTACTCACGATAATGGTGTGATATAGCAAACTTTCAAAGTTATTACAAAAATAAACGTTAAGCAATTGGGCTTAACGTTTATTTTTGTATATTAAGTGTACATTTTTTGCAAAAAAAAGTTTTTTATTGTAAAATTATTTCAGTCAGGAGCAATAAAATATGTTTAATGAAACAAAAACTCATGAAATTACGGTTGACGTTGTTATTTTAACAATAAAAGATGACAATTTGAAAGTTCTTTTGGTTAAAAGAACAAATGAACCATTTAAAGGCAGATGGGCTATTCCGGGCGGTTTTATACGATTATCGGAGAACTTGGATGAAGCGGCTTTAAGGGTGCTTAAGGAAAAGACAAATGTTGACAACATTTATCTTGAACAGTTGTACACTTTCGGTGACCCTTTACGTCGTACAGATGCCAGAGTTATCACTTGCGCATATTTTGCTCTTATAAGAGAAGAAGATGTTGATGTATTCGACAGTAAAGATGTTGAATGGCACGAAGTTTACAATTTGCCTCCTTTGGCATTTGACCACAAAGAAATTATTGAATATTCATTGAAAAGAACTCGTGAACGACTTGAAATGTGTCCTGTTGCATATCAGCTTCTTAATCAAAAATTTACTCTTACGGAAATGCAAAAATCATACGAGCTTATAATGAACAAGAAGCTTGATAAGAGAAATTTCAGGAAAAAAGTTTTAACGACAAACGGACTCAAGGAATTGGATGAATTCTCAAAATCTAAATCAAAACGTCCTGCAAGACTTTACACTTTTGATAATATTTCGCTTGATTCAAAAAGAGCGCATTTTATATCAAAATCGAAAAATAAATAGGAGAAAAAATGCTTACAATTACATGGATATTACAAATCGTTTCAGCTTTATTGCTTATTGTACTGATATTGCTGCATTCACCTAAAGGTGACGGTATTGCAGGAATCGGCGGAGCAAGTCATTTGTTTTCTTCGCAAAAAAGTGCTGAAACAGGTTTGAATAAATTAACTTTATATGTAGCAATATTGTTTTTAATATGTACCTTTTTGTTAGGATTTGGCATTATTAAATAGTAAAAAATTATGAGCCCGGATGAAACTTTTTCAAGAAATAAACTTTTTTGGGGAGAAGATGCTCAAAAAAAACTTGCAGACTTTTCTGTTGCTGTTTTTGGGTTAGGCGGAGTTGGCGGCTATTGCGTTGAAATGCTTGCAAGAAGCGGTATTGGAAAACTTACGCTTGTAGATTTTGATGAGGTTTCTCAATCAAATATAAACAGACAGATAATTGCCACTCAAGATGTTGTTGGTGAAAAAAAGACGGAACTTTTTGAAAAAAGGTTAAAAAGTATAAATCCAAAAATTAAAATAAATTTAATTACAGATTTTTATACGCAAAGTTATGATGAAAAATTTTCCGACTCAAATTTCGATTTTATAGCCGATGCAATAGATACAATGCGTTCAAAAGTGTCTTTGATAGAATTTGCACATTCTAATAATATTAAAATAATAAGTTCATTGGGTGCAGGAAATAGGATAAACCCTGAAAAACTTTATATATGCGATATAAAAGATATCAGAGATAAAAAAACAGTTTTTACAAAAAATATTTTATATCAATTGAAAAAACGGGGAATAGAAGAAGGTATAACTGTTGTAACCAGCGATGAAAAACCACAATGTTTAGAAAAGCTAGTAAATCAAGAAAAAATTACAACTTTAAGTGGTGAAAATATAGAGTTCAACAAAATTACTCCGGCTTCAACTCCTTTTGTTGCATCGACTGCAGGAATTTTTATGGCAAGCTATATAGTGAGGAAGCTGCTTAATTTGTAGTTAATCCGCATAGATAGATGTAAAATCAAACTTATTTACATCAAAAAGTCCTCTATCGCTTATTTTTAAATCGGGAATTACCAGTAAACCCATAAAAGCCATTGTCATAAAAGGGTCTGAAAGTTTTGAACCCAATGCTTTTGCTTGAGTTTCAAGATTGATGTATTCTTGAGCTATTTTAAATGCTCCTTTATTTGTCATTAATCCTGCTACGGGAAGCGGAAGAAAATATTCTATTTTGCCGTCAACCACGGCTAATCCGCCTCTGGTTTTTATTACCAAGTTAACAGCATTTTTTATGTCCTCATCATTGACTCCTATAGCTATTATGTTATGAGAATCATGCGCCACAGAACCTGCTATTGCTCCTCGTTTAAACCCGAAATTTTTAATGAAGCTGACAACAGGTTTTGTGTTTTTGTACCTGTTTATAACTGCAATTTTTAAAATATCGTTTTCTGTATCTGAAACAATGTATCCGTTTTCAACTTTTGGCTCTGCCTCTATACTTTTTGTAATTAATAAACCGTCTAAAGCTTCAATTACTTTAATTTTTTTTCCAACATCTTTAACATAGAAATCTTTTGTCTTTTTGAATTTTGTTTTAAAATTATTTACTGTTCTTGATTTAGTTCCATTTATTAAAGACCAACCGTTTTCACAAACTAATTGACCATTGATGACGGTTTTTAAAATATTTAAATTATCAAAATTGTCAATTTCTAAGAAATCTGCGCTATCACCTTTTTGAAGTAATCCGACGTCCAAACCATAATGTTTTACAGGATTTACACAGGCACACTTGAGAATTTTCATTATGTCGTAGCCCTTTGCAAAGGAGCGTTTTACTAAAGTATTTATGTGTCCTTCAATTAAATCGTTTGGGTGCCTGTCATCACTTGAAAACATGCAAAAATCAGGTCTTTCTTCCACGAGAGAAGATAATGCTTCGAAATCTTTTGCAGCAGAGCCTTCTCGAATAAGTATTTTTATTCCAAGTTTTATTTTTTCAAGGGCTTCTTCTTTTGTATATGCTTCATGATCTGTTGATATATCTGCATTTGCATATTTTATCAAGTCCTCTCCGACAAGTCCCGGAGCATGTCCGTCTGTTTGTTTTTTATAATGTTTAGCAAGTCTTACTTTTGTTATGGTGTGCTTGTCTTTGTTTATAACTCCCGGGAAATCCATCATTTCTCCGAGAAATTTAATTTTATCACTTTTTAAAAGCTTTTTAATTTCCAAAGGCCCTATTTTAGCTCCTGACGTTTCAAATGCAGTTGCAGGAACACATGACGGTGCTCCGAAATAAAATTTAAAAGGAACCTTTTTCCCGTCTTTTATCATATATTTAATGCCTTTTATCCCCATAACGTTAGCAATTTCGTGAGGGTCTGCAATAACCGCTACCATTCCGTTTTTAACGGCAACCCTTGCAAATTGAGATGGCACAAGCATAGTACTTTCAACGTGAATGTGAGAATCTATAAAACCCGGAATTATGTAGTTTTGATATTTTTTGTTATCTCTTTGTATATTCTTTATTTTTCCGTTTTCAATAAATATTGTTCCCGAGTAAATTTCATTATTCAAAACATCGACAATATTTCCTGAAATTTCTTCCAGCCGTATATAATTATTAAAAACAGATTTTAAATTATTAAATATTTTCATAAGACCGTTTTTTATATATTATAGATTAGGTAAATCGCCTTTTACTTCGGCAATTTCATCAGAGTCAAGCTTGAATATGCTATGGAGTGCTTTCAGTGCATCATGGGCTTCATTTTTGTTAACAAGACAACTGATTTTAATTTCACTTGTAGATATCATTTTAATGTTTATACCGGCTTTTGCTATTGTATCGAACATTGTTGCTGCAATACCGGGTTTATCAACCATACCTGCTCCGACTATTGAAACCTTTGCTATATTTTCATCCACTAAAACGTTTCCTGCATTCAGTTCGGCACCGATTTTATTTAAAATCGTTAGTGTGCCGTTTAAATCTGAATTATCTACGGTGAAAGCGATATCATTCGTGTTGTTAGTTGTTCTTGCGTAAGATTGGATAATCATATCTACTGAAATATTTTCGTTAGCCAAGGCCGAAAATAATTTTGCAGCATTTCCTGGAACATCGGGAATATCACAAAGCACAACTCTTACCTGAGATAAGTCTGCAGCAACTCCCGTAACGGGTTTATATAATTCCATGTCTTTCTCTCCTATTATCAATGTTCCTTGATTATCCAATTTAAAAGTAGAGCGAACTCTGATTGGCATATCGCTGAATTTTGCGGTTTCAACGGCTCTAGGGTGCAGTACATTAGCGCCCACTCTCGCAAGTTCAAGCATTTCGCTGTATAAAACCGTATCCAACCTTGAAGCATTTGGAACTATTCTCGGATCGGTTGTATAGACACCCTCTACATCGGTATAAATATCACATCTTGCAGCATTCAAAGCTGATGCAAGAGCAACGGCTGATGTGTCAGAACCGCCGCGTCCTAAAGTTGTTATTTCTCCGCTTGGTGTAATTCCTTGAAAACCTGCAACTACAATAATTTTTCCTTCGTTAAGATTTTCTATAAGTTTTTCTGTTTTTATATTTACAATTCTTGCTTTTTGATGGATGCTTTCGGTAATAATTCCTATTTGCATTGCATTCAGACTTATTGCATCATAACCTTTTGCTTGAATTGCCATTGTCAAAAGGGCAATAGAAACACCTTCACCTGTCGATAATAACATATCCATTTCTCTTCCTGACGGATTTGGAGAAATTTCGTTTGCAAGTTTTATCAAATAGTCCGTAGTATGCCCCATTGCTGAAACAACAACTACAACATCATTACCTTGTTCTTTTTCTTTTATAACAGCATCGGCAACCCGTTTGATTTTGTCGGTATCGGCAACGGATGTACCTCCAAATTTTTGAACTATTATTTGTTTTTCTCTTGTTTTTTCAGCGAGCATTTCAGATGCCTTTTTCTTCTTCCGAGTATATAAATTTTTCAGGGGCTATGCTTTTAATTTTTTCTGCAACCTCTTTTGCTTTTTCCCTATTATAGTCAGAAGAATGTTCTTTGGCAAGGGTATAATTTACAAAAAACATCAAATTTAAGATGTCAATATTATTTTCGTCCATTTTTAGTGCGTTTTGAAGCTTTTTTAATGCCATTTCAAAATTGTTTTGTTTTATATAGTTTTTTGCAAAAATGATATAATTTGTAATATTTTGAGAATCATATTCCAGTGCTTTTTTAAAATAAATTTCTGCCGTGTCACAGTCGTTTTTCAAGTAATAGCACTCAGCAATTTTTCCGTAAACTTTCACTACTTTTGCAGACATATCAAGCGCAAGCTTGAATTGCGAAATAGCTTTATCGTATTCTCCCATTTGCAAATAACATTCGCCGATATTATAAACCGAGGTTACATCCTTGTTGTCTATGGAAAGAGATTTATTAAACAGTTCTATTGCTTCATTTAATTCGTTTCTCTCTATACAATTAGTTCCTAAATATGCATAACCGATATTGCTTTCCGGTTTTAATTCTATTGCTTTTTCAAATTTTTCTTTTGCATTGTTTATATCTTTAAAATGCTGCAGCGCCAAGCCGAAAGATATCTGGTAAAAATAATTGTTTTTACCGTACTCTGCGCCGCCGTAATACGATTTGTAACAATTGTTTTTATCCTCAAGATGCATGTAACATTCGCCTAAAAGCATTGAAACTTCATTTTTTTTAGGATTTATTTCAAAAGATTTGTTTGCGGATTTTATTGCATTTTCATAATCTTTTTTTTGGTAATAAATATAGGCACAATAATAATGAGCATCTGCATGTTCAGGCATGATTTTTGTTATAAATTTAAAGTTTTCAAAAGCTGCATCTGTATTTCCCAATTCTATATCTATCAAACCCAAAAAATACAAAGCATTGATGTTAATCTCTGTCGGGGTGCATATTTTTCTGAAAACCTCTTGCGCCTCCTTAAATTTTTTTTGTCTTAAAAGAGTGATGCCTTTGTTTAATGCTATATCTTTGTTGTTAACGTCAACTTTTAGAGCTTCATTGTATGTTTTTTCGGCATCTTCATATTCTTGCAGTTCTGTTTGCACATTCCCCAAAAAACAAAGTGCTTTTGCATTATTTTTGTCAATATATAAAGCTTTTAAAAAATATTTTTTTGCTTCTTTGAAATTTTTTTCTTGGACTTTAAGCATTCCAAGATTAATATACGCCTCAGGATTTTTACCCATAAGGGCAGATGACAGTAATTTTTCTTCCGCCATCTCTGTGTTGCCTTCTGTCAAGTAGTTCAATGCCAGATTCACGTAAGCTACAGACGGCAAAACTAAAGTCTGTCCTATTCTTTTGTATTCTTCCACTTCAAAATCATATGTCTTTATTTTTTCTATAATTGTTTTAACAGACAATCCGCGACCTCTCTTAATGCACCCTGTCCGCCTGATGCATTTGTAATTTGTATTTTTTTTATATTTTTAATGCTTTCAGCGGCATTTGGTACCGTAATTTTATATTTTGCATATTCCAAACATTCTTTGTCATTAATGTCATCTCCAATGTAGAGATAATTTTCTTGAGTTAAATTGTATCTGGTTATTATATCTTTCAATATGTCAATTTTTTTTCTTATATCCTGATGATTTTCCGCAAGTTGAAATTTCTCTTTCAACAGGTCTATTATTGAATTTTTTTCGCCCGAAACAAAAATTGTTTCAATACCGTTTTTTTTGAGATAAAAAATGCCCATAACATCTTTGAAATTGATTTTTCTTGAAATATTTAATTTATCATCTATCAAAACTGTATTATCGGTCATAATACCGTCAAAATCAGATATAACATATTTAATTGTGTCAGGTAATTTTAATTTTTTCATTTACTGCCTACAAATATTTTTTATGAACATCAAATTCTTCCGTATCTGACGGTTGTGCTTCGGATTCTATAATTTCTTCGTTTTTTCCGTATAAAACTCTTATTGCTTTATCTATATCAACATCTTCAGGCTTTTCATATTCTTGATTTTTATTGTTTTCAACAGTACCGAGCTCTTTTATGAGATTTACGGAATTCGGAGTTGCACCGATAAGATAGCATTTATCGTTAATTTCTATAACATGCAAATTTCTGTTTTGCCCTAACTGTGTCGTAGAAAGAACAATTGCTTTGTTCAAATCATAATTTTTAAACTGTTCTCTTGCTGCTTTTGAACCGACGGCATTTAATTTCGAATAAATTATACCTGTTATATAAATCAGAAAAATAACTATTAAAAGTGCAGATACAATAGATGCAAGACTTGGGTCTTTGCTTGTATCTCTCAGTGCTTGCTCCAATTCAGAACCTGAATTAGGGACGGCAAGTGTATATTGTATATTATATAATGTCAAAGCAAGTGCAAAAAGTATATTTTTCATTTATATTTCCTCAAGGTAAATTCTTTAAAATTTTTTTTAACTTTGTTATAATCATTCTAACACGAAAATATTAAGAGGTCTAAATTGCTTTTAGTTGTTGTTAATATCCTTTTTATATTAATAATTTCCGCCTTGTACATAAAACAGTATAAAGCATTAAAAAGTAAACATGATATAGATTTAGACTTAACAGTTTTAACAAATAAAGTTAATTCAATAAGATATGGTAATTTGTCAACCAAGATTACCAAATTCAAGGGTAAAAAATTTGAAAAGCTATCGGAAAGCATAAATCGCTTAGCCGAAACTTTAAGCGACAGAGAAAAAATGATAATTGAATATCAGGCAGAATTAACAAAACAAAATAAATTCCAAGAGGCTGTAATAAATACTTTGTCTGACGGTATTTTAATTGTAGATGAGCAAAAAAATATTATAATTATTACTCCAAAAGTAGCAAATTGGTTTCAGTGCGATGAAAAAGATATTATAGGGAAAAATATATATGAATTTATTCAAGGTGAAGAAAATAAATTTGATGATGAAGAGGTTTTTGTAAAAAATTCAAACGATGCCTTTCAAGCTACACTTAAGCCTTTAGATATAGAAGAAAAAAGAGATGTAATAATTCTAAAAAATATAACCATGCAAAAAGAAATTGAACAGTTAAAAGATGATTTTGTGGCAACATTAACTCATGACCTGAAAGTTCCGATTTTGGCAGAGGCAAATATAATAGAATTTTTGCTTAATGAAAAATTCGGAAAAATAACCGATAAACAATCCGAGGTATTATTGAATATGAAGCATTCAAATTCTGAATTGCTGGAGTTGGTTCAAATACTTTTAGAAACGTACAAAGTGGATAAATCAGGGATTGAATTGAATAGAGAAAATGTTAATATAAAAGATTTTATCCTTGATGTAATAAAGGAAATGTCCTCAATATTGACTAAAGCCGAAATGAATATAAATGTAAACATAAAGGAGGATATGATTTTTAATATTGATAAAATTCATTTTAAAAGAGTAATAAAAAATTTAATTCAAAATTCCATATCATATAGCGGAACTAATAAAAATATAGATATAGATGCAATTTTGGAAAATAACAAAAAAATAATAAAAATAACAGATTACGGAAGAGGTATTGCAAAAGAGGATATAGAGCATATTTTTAAAAAATACTATTCAACAGCAAAAAAATTCAGAAAAATAGGAACCGGCTTAGGGCTATATTTGTCATCCCAAATTGTAAAAGCTCATGGCGGTGAAATTACAGTAAAGAGTGAGGAAAATATAAGAACCGAATTTTGTATAACTTTACCTGATTAAATTTCGTTAAATATACTTATAAGTTCTTCTGTCAAATCTTCTTTTTTTATATTTTTTGATACTGACTCGGCGAATTCGGCTTTTTTAAATTCCGTTCCAAAATTTTTAAAAAGATTTGTTAAAATTTTTGTCATAGGTTCTGGTTTTCTCAAATCATTAAGACTTATTTTAAAATAATTTTTGAATTTTCTGTTTAGGGTTCTTTTTATGAGGTTTAAAGACAATAAATCTTCAAATTCACCGCTGAGAAGATGAATTTTGTCACAAGAACGTAATTTAGGTTTGATTTCCTCCAGATTACTTTTTGCATCGCAATCAAGGAGTACAAACATCGGTATTTTTAATATATCTGCATATTTGTAAAAAAGTTTAACTACCTGATTTTTTCCGCCCGCAGAAATTACAAAAACACCCTCTTTTTCAAAATCAATTCCGTATTTTTTTGCAAATACGGGCAGTAGTATCTCCTCGGTGATTCCCTCTGCTATGACAATTTTTTTTATCGGAAAATCAATATTTATATTTTTTTTTAAATTTTTAAGCCATCTAAGATTGTAAGGTAAATCTTTCCCAAACTTAGGAATAATAGCATCATAATTTATTGTATTATCAAGCAGAGCTTGTGTTTTTGAACTATTTTTAAACAAAAAGTTTTCATAGCTTGCAAGTTTTTTATTTATAGATAAATTTGTATCGTTTCTCGTTTTTTTTAGTGAAAATTCAAAAATTTTGTTTATCAATGTGCAAATATCTTCATAGGGTAAATTTTCAATTTCACATTTTTTGAATTTCGGATATATTAAATTGGAGGCAATTATGTCTTTAAATACTCTTAAATATTTTTCTTCCGTTTCTTTAAATCTGGTTAATCTGTCAACCGAAATAATTATTTGTGAAAGGGAAAGCTCCTTGATTTTAAATTCATTCATAAGTTAACCTTCTTAACATAATTTATCATAACATGTCAATTTTGAACAATAATAATTCTTTATAATAATATAAGGACAAGCAAAGGGCATATTGTGTATTCAATTTCACTAAATCAACCAAAAATACAAACAAACTCGGTTTCTCCAATTACAAAACCGATTGCTTCTGCTTGTGAAAAACCTCAATTTCAACAAATTCAACCCTCTTTCGGTAATGCTCAGCCCGTACAATTGGCTGCTGTCAGAACAGTTCTTGTATCAAAAGATGAAAAAGAACAATATTCAAAACTGAGTGCAGCTTTAGATGCAAAAGGCAGAAAACAGTTGGATGCGTTGCTGAAAAGCGGAAAATTGTTAAATAATAATTCAGATGATAAATCAACAACATTAGAAAATTTATATAAAATAATTTCAAGTCCGCGCGCAAATGGACTTGATGCTCAAAATGTCCTTAAAGAAACAGTGAAAGCGTTGGAAAATCCTTGCTCTATTACACAAAGGCTCGGAAATATTCCAAAATCGTTTAAAGAAGAAGTTCAAGCGAATGCAAAAATGATGAACCCTGAACAATCAGGAAATGATACACAACAAAAAGTAGAAATGCCCGAGCATGGACGTTCTAATTCTTGTGTGTCGGCAAGTATAGAATTTTGTCTTGCTGCTCAAAATCCTGCCGAATACGCAAGATTTGCCCAAAATTTAACTTCTCCTAAGGTAAGTGTTGAAAAAACTATTGATTTGAAAAATCTTACCGATAAAACTCTTGATGCAATATGGCTTTTAAATTCGTTTAAAATTCCTTATGAATTGACAGGAAACGGAAAAGCAAAAATAACGCTTGCTCCTGATAAAAATGCAATTATAAGAGCAAGAATACAAAACGTAGATAAAGACAGAAAAGAACGTTCTTTGGTAGATGTGCTTATGCAGTCAACATTTATGAATGTGGGTTCTCAACAAGCTTACGATGCACTGACAGATACAAGAGGCGGTAAATTCAGCGTAAATAATACAGGCTTGATTGAATTTGAAAAAACTTTTACCGAATCAATCGTCGCAAACAAAAACAAAACCTCAATAACATATCAAGAAATAGATGAAAATAATGTTTTAACAGGCTATACAGAACAATATAAAAATATTAAAAAGCACATAAATGACACATTAAAAGAAAAAGAAGCCGTAATTGTCGGATGTACCTTTGTCGATGAAAATAAAAATATCGTAGGCGGTCATGAAATAACAATTATTGGTGCAACAAAAGGTAAAGACGGAAAAACTTATTATATTTGTAATGATACCGACGATGATATTGCACATGCGATAATGATGCCTGAAGATATTTTACTTCCGTCAATACACCATGCAGGATTGCCTCAAAAAATTGTCGAAAAAGATATTTTAACCAAAGATACTTGGGTAGAAAGTTTGGAAAATTACAAACTTGCTAAAGCACAACAATAAGTTTGTCCGAGGTCTTTTTCAAGATAAAGTACATGAGAAAAAAGACGGGAAGTGTTTGAGTTGCGCTTTTGACTATAACCGCTAGTTTTTAACTTTTTACCTTTCAGGAAAACTATTTGCTATAATCTATAATCGTCATAATTATAAAAAACTTTAGAGTATGATTACTAATGTTAAATAAAATTAACCAAAAACAAAGCCGACATATTTAAATGTCGGCTTTGCCAAAATTTAAGAAAAAGCTAAATTACTTAACCAATTCTTTGAATTTTTTACCTGCAGAAAAAGCAGGAACAGTTTTAGCAGCGATTTTCAAAGCTGCACCTGTTTGAGGGTTTCTACCTGTTCTTGCTGCGCGTTTGCGAGTTTCAAAAGTACCGAAACCAACTAAAGTAACTTTGTTACCTTTTTTCAAAGTTGTTTGAATAGTGTCTAAAGTAGCAGATAAAACTAAACCTGCATCTTTTTTAGAAACTTTAGCTTTTTTAGAAATTTCTGCAATAAGTTCTTCTTTGTTCATAATTTTTTCCTTTCATAATTAAACAAAACTACACACAAACTTATGTTTCATGTGATTTTATATAAAATTTTCAAGTCATGCAAGTTTTTTAACAAATATTTATATTTTTTTGCTTAAATTCATGCTAAAATTTTATTACGTTATTTGTTTAAAAGGATTTTTTATGAGAATAGACTGGAAATCAAAACAAACCAAATTTATTATTATCTTAGCTTTGATAGTTTTAGTACCGATAATTTTTAATCAAACGAAATCGGCTATAATAGGTGCATATTCCGCTTATTTGATGACACAACCAAAAACGGTTCAGGTTGCAAAGCCTCTTATAAAAGATATAAATCCCGTTTACAAAACTACCGGGCGCATAGAGGCAGCTTTATCTGTTGATGTGATTGCTCGTGTAAGCGGATGGCTGCAGCAACGCTATTTTACAGAAGGTGATCGAGTAAAGAAAGGACAAAAGCTGTTTTTAATTGAGCCTGATGAATATATTTTGGCAGCAAAAAATGCTCGTGCAACAGTTAGTGAAAATTCTGCAGTGTACAGAAATTCTCAAATTGATTTAAAAAGAGCAGAACAGCTTTTAAAAGAAGATTTGGTGAGCAGAGAATATTATGATAATGCTTTGACAGAAAGAAATAAAAACAGAGCTGCATTAGATGGTGCTATAGCGCAGCTTTCGCAGGCAAATTTGAATTTAAGCTATACAAATATTACATCTCCTATGGACGGAAGAATTGGTAAATCAAATTTTTCTGTAGGAAATTATGTTACACCTCAATCGGGTGTAATTGCTCAAATATACAGCACTAACCCAATGAAGGTTATTTTTCCGCTAAAGAGTGGTGATTTCATTGAACTAAAAAAATATTATAAAGAAAACCCTAATGATGAAAGTACGGTATCTGTTTTTTTGGTGCTTGCTGACGGCTCTACGTACCAATCTGAAGGAAAAATTGAATTTGTAGACAACAAAGTTGATGAAAATACAGGCACTGTTACTCTAAGAGCTGTGTTTGAAAATACTGATGAACTTTTGATTCCGGGAGATTATGTAAATATCAATATACGTGTGAATAAACCTGAAAAAGTAATGCTGATTCCGCAGTCTGCAACAAAAACCGATGTTGGTACAGGCTATTATGTTTGGGTTGTAAAAGACGGTAAAGCCGTGAAAAAAGATGTGATTGTAAATTATAATATTGATAATAATTGGGTTGTAGAAGGCGGATTAGATGAAAATGATGAAGTTGTTATGAGCGGAATTCAAGATATATATAAATCAGGACAAACCGTAAAAACTATTCCTTATAACTATAATGCAAAATCTGTTGATACAAATTTAAGCAAAAAAGGTGATAAATAATGGGAGTAAAAAAAGACGATTTGTACTTTTTTATAAAAAAACCTCGATTCGCAGTTGTAATTTCTGTATTTATAGTTATTTTAGGGCTTTTATCTTTGTTTTCCCTGCAGCAGGAAAAATATCCGAACATTACACCACCGCAGGTTACAATATCAGCGTATTATCCCGGTGCAAGTGCTGCTGTTATCGAATCTTCTATAGCATCACTTCTTGAATCTCAGCTTAACGGTGTAAAGGATATGATTTATATGTCCTCTACAAGTTATGATGGCGCGTATAATTTAAATATATTTTTCAAAACAGGTACGGATAATGATATAAACCTGATGAATGTCCAAAATAAACTCCAACAGGTACAGTCGCTTCTTCCTCAGGATGTAGTCCAACAAGGAATAACTGCGGAAAATAAAGTTGGCGGTGCAGGTGCAATTATTTTAAATCTCGCATCTGAAGATGATTCTTGGAATCAGCTTGATTTAACAAACTACGCAAATATTTATGTAAAAGATGCTATAAAAAGAATAGACGGTGTCGGTTCTGTTAATGTTTTCGGTGCTGATGATTATAGTATAAGAATTTGGATTGATCCTGCAAAATTGGTAAGTTATAAAACATCTGTTTCTGAAATAAAAAATGCCATACAAAATCAAAATATACAGCTTTCGGCAGGTGCTTTAGGAGATATGCCGACTGATGCAAATCCCAGTTTGAAGCTTTCACTTTTGACGAAAGGCAGGCTGCAAACTCCTGAAGAATTTGGAAATATCATAGTTCGTTCTAATCCCGATAGTTCAAAGCTGAGATTAAAAGAACTTTCAAGAGTAGAATTGGGTGCAAAATCGTATTCAATGTTTGGTATTGTTAATACAAAACCTGCGGCTTTAATTCAAGTAATGCCGCTTCCGGGTGCGAATACTGTTGAAATATGTAATAATATTTACAAAACAAAAGATGAACTTTCTAAAACTTTTCCTGATTCTTTAAAGCTTGATGTTATGATGGATAGTTCAACGTTTATTCATGAATCAATGTCTGAGGTTGAATTTACTATTCTTTTGACATCGTTAATTGTAATACTAATCATATTTGTATTTTTAGGAGATTTTAAAGCAACATTAATCCCGTGTGTTACAATTCCTGTTTCATTGATAGGAACTTTTATTGCATTGAAGATGTTAGGAATGTCGTTGAATTTACTGACTTTATTTGCGTTAGTTCTCGCGGTTGCGGTAGTAGTTGATGATGCTATTGTAGTAATTGAAAACGTAAAACGACATATAGAAGACGGTAAATCGGCACTTGAGGCAACACAAATTACAATGGGTGAAGTCGGAGGTTCACTTATTGCCATGGCTTCGGTTCTAATGGCGGTATTTGTTCCTATGTGCTTTATGAGCGGTTTGTCAGGAACTATGTATAAACAATTTGCGGTTTGTATTTCGGTTTCAATCGCTTTTTCTGCAATTTGTGCATTATCGCTTTCTCCTGCTATGTGTTCTATTATTTTGAATCCGTCAAAGAAAAAAAATGATTTTGATAAATTCACTTGGGTAAAAACGCTGCAAGAATACCTGAATAATATTCTTAAAATCTTTAATGAATATTTTGACAGATTAACTGCGTATTATATAGATGTTGTTAAAAAATTTGTTATTGATAAAAGATTAACTGTTATTACATATATTGTAATAGTATCTTTAATGTTAGGGTTATTCAAAATTATACCTACAGGATTCATTCCGGATGAA
>JAEEGL017188456.1_pt1 | contig 20699 bp, 18 predicted proteins | sample 9134231 | NCBI WGS metagenome assembly JAEEGL01 (sample SAMN16246548, study PRJNA631951) | gut metagenome | biome: gut microbiome; feature: rumen; material: fiber-attached | host: Bos | place: Iran: Karaj | collected 2018-10
ACGGTACGATAAGCCAGTTCCAAGAAAAGCCCAGCGACGCTTGGATAAACGGCGGTTTTTTTGTTTGCGAGAACAAGGCTCTTGATTACATCCCCGCCGATTCCAACGACGTTATGTGGGAGAGGGCTCCGCTGCAAAACATAGCCAAGGACGGCCAACTGCATGCCTACAAGCATAGCGGTTTTTGGCATCCGATGGACATGCTTAAGGATAAGGAAGAATTGGAAAAGCTTTGGGCCACCGAGAGTGCGCCTTGGGATGTGTGGGGGCATTTTAAGAACAAACTATGAAAGAACTTTTTTCTTTTTACAAAGGAAAGAAAATTTTTCTCACAGGCCACACGGGTTTTAAGGGAACATGGCTTAGCCGCATATTGATTTTGACCGGAGCGAAGGTGGCGGGCTATTCACTTGAGCCGCCCATAAGCCCAAGTCTTTTTGAACAGACCAAGACGGCTGACCAAATAAAGTCGATAATCGGCGACATTCGAGACGGACAAAAGTTAAAGACTGCGATGGCGGAATTCAAGCCCGACATCGTTTTGCACCTTGCGGCACAGCCGATTGTAAGGACTAGCTACAAAGACCCTGTGGGCACTTACGAAACCAACGTCATGGGCACGGTGAATGTCTTGGAAGCCGTGCGCGCGTGTCCTTCCGTAAAATCTTTTGTAAACGTTACAACCGATAAAGTTTACCTTAACCGCGAGTGGGCGTGGGGCTACCGCGAAAACGAAGAGCTTTGCGGCTACGACCCATACTCAAACTCAAAGTCTTGCTCGGAACTTGTGACATACAGCTATCGCAATTCTTTTTTTAACGAAAAAGACGCTCCCCCTATTTCCACCGCGCGCAGCGGAAATGTAATTGGAGGCGGGGACTACGCCGTGGACAGAATTGTTCCTGACTGCATCCGCGCTGTTGAAGCTGGAAAAGAAATAATTTTGCGTAACCCCAACAGCACTCGTCCTTATCAGCACGTTTTGGAATGTCTTCGCGGCTACCTTATGTTGGCCAAGGCCCAGTATGGGGACAAATCCTTTGCCGGCAGTTACAACTTTGGCCCTGACGACGAGTCTTGCGTGTCTACCGGCCAGCTTGCAACATTGTTTTGCAATGAGTGGGGCGATGCAGCGGTTTGGAAGAATGTCAGCGAGGTCGACGCTCCGCACGAGGCAAACTTCTTAAAACTTGACTGCTCAAAAAGCAAAAACGTTTTGGAATGGAAGCCTAAGTGGTCAATCCGCGACGCTATTGCAAAAATCGTTGAGTGGGAAAAGGCTGTTAGAGCGGGAACGCCCGCTGCGGAAATTACTGACAAGCAGATAAAGGTATACTTTGGGGAATAATATGTTCGAAAACAAATCAAAAGAAGAAGCAACAAAAGAGATATTGCAAAGCGTAGAAGAGTACTATAAAAAGTTTATGCAAAAGCCCGATTGGAAGGACGGCGACCGCATCTCTTACGCAAGCCGAGTGTTTGACCAAAAAGAGATGGTAAACCTTGCCGACTCCGCCTTGGAGTTTTGGCTTACAAGCGGCCGCTACACCGACCAGTTTGAAAAGCAGCTTGGCGAATACCTTGGAACGCCTTTTGTCTCGCTTGTAAACTCAGGCAGCTCCGCCAATCTGATTGCCTTTATGGCCCTTACAAGCCCGCTTTTAAAGGAACGACAGGTAAAGCGCGGCGACGAGGTGATCACCGTCGCTTGCGGCTTTCCGACGACTGTGACTCCGATCTTGAATTACGGAGCGATTCCAGTTTTTGTTGACGTTACGATTCCGCAATACAATGTGGACGTCGCCCAGTTGGAAGCGGCCCTTAGCCCAAAGACTAAGGCCGTTATGCTGGCGCACACTTTGGGAAACCCCTTTGACCTAAAGGCCGTGACGGAGTTTTGCAAAAAGCATAACTTGTGGCTTATTGAGGACAACTGCGACGCGCTTGGTTCCGAATACACTTTGGACGGAAAAAAGCTTAAGACCGGAACAATCGGCGACATTGGAACCTCAAGCTTTTACCCGCCGCACCACATGACGATGGGCGAGGGCGGAGCGGTCTACACAAAAAATCCGACCCTTCATAAAATCATAAGAAGCATGCGCGACTGGGGCCGCGACTGCGTATGCCCCAGCGGCCGCGACAACCTTTGCGGCCACCGCTTTGACAAGCAGTTTGGAACGCTTCCGCTTGGCTACGACCACAAGTACACCTATAGCCACTTTGGTTACAACCTTAAGGCCACGGACTTGCAGGCGGCGATCGGCTGCGCACAGTTGGAAAAGTTCCCTAGTTTTGTGGAGCGACGCAAGCAAAACTTTAGCCGCCTTTACAAGGGATTGGAAGACTTGCAGGACAAGCTTGTTTTGCCCCAAGCCGCTCCAAACAGCGACCCCAGCTGGTTTGGCTTTTTGATTACTTGCAAAGAAGGCGTCAATCGCAACGAACTTGTCAAAAAAATCGAGGCGGCCAACATCCAGACCCGCGCCCTCTTTGCCGGAAACCTTACCCGACATCCATGCTTTGACCAAATCCGCGTCACCGACGCCTACCGCTGCGTTGGCGATCTTGTCGTTACGGACAAAATTATGAACGACACCTTCTGGGTTGGCGTTTATCCGGGAATGACGGATAAAATGATTGACAAGATGGCGAGTGTGATTAGGGAAAATTTATAGGATATTTATTATGCGTGTGTCAGATTATATAATGGATTATCTTTATAAATATGGTGTTAAGCATTTATTTATGCTTTCTGGTGGCGGAATCATGTATCTTGTGGATTCTGTTGGTAAAAGCAAGATAGATTATGTATGTTGCCATCATGAGCAAGCTGCCGGAATTGCGGCGCAAGCATATGCAATGACAAAGAATTCTCTTGGAGTTTGTCTTATAACTACAGGTCCTGGTGGTACTAACGCTTTGACAGCATGTGGCGCCGCTTTTGTAGATTCTACGCCTGTCTTGTTTATTTCTGGTCAGGTTAAAACAGTTGATTTTGCTTCATTGCGCGGTGTACGTCAGTTTGGAGCGCAGGAAAACGATATTGTTTCTATGGCAAAACCTGTAACAAAGTACGCGGTAACAATAACAGACGCTAAAACTGTTAGATATCATTTGGAAAAAGCTGTGTTTCTTGCTACACACGGACGGCAGGGACCGGTTTGGCTTGACATTCCTCTTGATGTTCAGTCTCAGGAATTTGATTTGAATACACAAGAGTCCTTTGATTCGTCGGAAATAAAAGATGTTGATATTTTAACTCAATTTAATCCGGATACTAATGATATAAAAGCAAAAGTAAATAACTTAGTTTCTGAATTAGAATCTTGTTCAAGACCTCTTGTTATTGCAGGACATGGGGTCAAAGCTTCAAAATCTCAAAATCAACTTGTGTCAATCGTAAAAAAATTAGGAGTTCCCGTTCTTTCTACTTGGCGCGAATTGGATTTGCTTTCGGATGACGATAAATTGTTCTTTGGAAGTCCAGGGCTTCAGGCACGGCGCTATTCAAACATAATCACACAGGGTGCTGATTTAATAATTGTATTGGGCAGTCGTCTTGACAATATGATTACGGCATTTAATGAAAAACATTTTGGATTTAGGGCACAGAAATATATTGTAGATATTGACGCAAATGAAATAAAGAAATTGGATATGCCACAGGTTGTGCCAGTTGATTGCGATGTCTCGTTCTTTTTGAATCTATTGCAAAAAGAATTGGAAACTGCCAATGTTCCGCCGTATGCGGCATGGCTCGAATTTTGCAAAAGGATAAAGTTAAAATATCCGCTTTTGAGCGAAAAGCAGGATATTCAGACCGATTTGGTAGATTTATATAATATCGCGGATTGCGTATCAGATTATTGCAAAAAAGAAGATGTAATTGTTGCTTCGTCTACAAGCCGCTGCAATACAGCAGGGCACATGGCATTCAAGCATAAGCAGGGGCAAAGAACTATTTCTTCTATGGGGTATGGTTCTATGGGCTTTGCTTTGCCGTCAGTTGTTGGAGCGTGGTTTGCAAGTGAAAAAAAGCAAATAATAATGTTTGAGGGAGACGGAAGCCTTCAACTGAATATTCAGGAATTCCAGACTATAGTTCATCATAATATAAACGCCAAAATGTTTATTTTTCATAATTGCGGTTATGCTGCGATTGCAACGATGCAAAACAGAAATTTTAATGGATTTCATGTTGGTTGCGACGAAGATAGTGGGGTTACGCTTCCGTCTACAAAGAAAATTGCGGAAGCGTATGGCATTCCATTTTATAAAATAGAAAAGGATTCTCAAGTAAAGGAAATTGTTCCAAAGGTTATGGCAGAAAAAGGCGCTGTTATATGCGAATTTGACGGTTCAATAACTTTTGATGAAATTCCCAAATGTATTTCTTCTGTGAATAGTGAAGGAAAAAGGGTTTCTGCTGCGTTGGAGAATCCATATCCATTTTTATCTGAAAAAGAAATGAGCGAAATTTATAGCAAACTATAAGGAGTTGGAATAATTATGAAAGAATCAAAAAAGCCGCTTTTTATTTTTGAAATGGCTAATAATCACCAGGGAAGTGTTGATCATGGAAAAAGAATTATAAATGAGATTCGAAAAGTCTGCGATGAGTTTCCTGAATTTGACTTTGCGTTTAAGTTTCAATACAGAAACTTGGATACCTTTATTCATCCTGATTTTATAAACAGGGATGACATAAAGAACGTAAAGCGTTTTAAGGATACAAGACTTTCACAGGAACAATTTAAGGAACTGCTTGATTGTGTTAGACTGAATGGTTTTGTAGCTATTTGCACTCCGTTTGACGAAGATTCCGTAGATAATATAGCTTGTCAAAAATACGATTATATAAAAATCGCAAGTTGTTCATTTACGGACTGGCCCTTGCTTGAGAAAATAGCGTCAAAAAATATGCCGGTAATTGCTTCCGGCGCTGGAAGTTCCTTTGGCGACATTCAAAAGGTTGTAAACTTCTTTACTAACCGTGGAATTGATTTTTCGTTGATGCATTGCGTTGCTGAATATCCTACATTAAACGAAAATTTACAGCTTAATCAAATTGATTTTTATAAAGATAACTTTCCTAATATTAGAATAGGCTTTTCAACTCATGAATCCCCGGACAATGACATGCCGGTTAGAATTGCAGTTGCAAAAGGGGCTGAAATTTTTGAAAAACATGTTGGCGTTCCAACGGATACGATAACTCTCAACGGTTATTCAGCGAATCCCGAACAAGTAAAAAAATGGCTTGTGGCGGCAAGAGAGGCTTATGCAATCTGTGGAACGAAAAATCAGCGCTATGAATCGACTGAAAAAGAGCAAAGCGACCTTGCGGCGCTTAAACGTGGCGTTTTTGTAAAGAAAGTCCTTAAAAAAGGGCAAATTCTTACATCTGATGATTATTATCTTGCGTTTCCTTGTCAAAAGGGACAGCTTGTTGCAAGCGATTTGTCAAAATATAATTCTATAAAACTTTGCAACGGCATTGATGAAGTAAATTCTGCAATTATGCTTTCTGATATTTCTATCGAAAACAAGGCGGCTGATGTTTATACAATTATGAAACAAATTGTTTCGCTCTTAAAGGAAAGCAATGTAGTTGTTCCCGCAGGCAGTTTGTGCGAAATTTCGCACCATTATGGTATTGAAAAATATAACCAAACAGGCCTTGCAATGATAAATTGTGTCAATCGCGAGTATTGCAAAAAAATCCTTGCAGTATTGCCTGGACAGAATCATCCAGCTCATTATCATGTTAAAAAAGAGGAAACCTTTGTAATCTTGCACGGAGATTTAACTATTATTCTTGATGGCGCGCAGAAGACATTGCATAAAGGTGACATAATGACTGTTGAACGAAAGGTTAATCATAGTTTTTCTTCTAAAGAGGGGTGTATTTTTGAAGAAATTTCGTCAACGCATTATTTGAATGATTCCTATTACGAAGATGAAAGCAAGTTTGTAAGTCCTAGAAAGACGCATGTCCACTTTACAAAAGAGATGATGGCTGCTTTGCTGGGCGAATAATGAAGAAGTTTCTTGATTATGATTTATTTGTTTTTGATGTTGACGGCACCTTGCTTGATACATCAGAAGGTTTGATTAATTCGACTGTATTTACTATAAAATCGCTTGGTTTAAGAATGCCTGACGCACAAACTTTGCGTTCGTTTGTCGGACCAAGAATTCAGGACTCTATGAGCCAGGTTTTTGGATTGCAAGGTCAAGAATTGAAAAAAGCATGCGATGTATTCAGGAATTACTATAAGCAAGGAGATGTTCTTTTGGCTAAACCTTACCCATATGTGTTTGAATTGCTGGATATGCTTTTTAAAAATAAAAAAAAACTTGCAGTTGCCACTAACAAGCGACAGGATTTTGTTGATGCTCTAATGGTTAAATATGGTTTCGCAAAGTATTTTACTGTAGTACATGGAACAGATTTTGAAGGTAAGTTAAAGAAATCTGACCTAATCCAGAAGTGCCTGGAAGATTTTACAATTCAAAATCTGCGGAACGCGGTAATGATTGGCGACAGCGAATATGATTTTGACGCGGCAAAGGAGTGTGGCGTGGATTTTATAGGCGTAACTTATGGTTTTGGCTATAAAAAAAACACTTCTCTGCCTTCGGGCGAGGCATGCTTGTTGGAAAGTCTAAAAGACATTTGCAACTCTTAAAATCAATAAATGTTGAACAGAATTATTACATTAATCTGTTTTTGATACGGTTTTAGAATTTTTTGCAGAGTTTTCTGCGCCGTGCAAGTTGTTATGATAACAGTGTCAATGACGCCGTCTTTGATGTCCTTTTCGTCAAATGACGTTATTTCTGCGCCTGCAAAAAGACAGCCATGTTTCCTTTTGTCAGAATCATAACAACGAACTATGTTTTTCTTCCTGAGAGATGTGTGGCCTAGCAATCTAGCTGCAGTGTTTCCAATTCCCCATAAAGCCACTTTTGACGAATTTGAGAGGCTTTTTATTTTTTTATCGATTGCCTTTATCTGTGTTTTTGACCATTTTAAATATGATTTAAACAACTGTTGTGATGATTGAACAGGTTTTACCTGTATAACCTTGGATGTTTTTTGCCAAATAGTCCGCAATGCGGGATACCCTGATGGTATATTGTCGCCTAGTGAAAATCCTAAATCCGCGTTTACAATGGAATATCCAGCGGCGTTCATGCAGTTTTGAAGACTTTCAAAAGTGAACATGTTCACATGTTCGTCTGTGAACATTCCAAAAGGTTCATCTTTAAATTTATAATCGAATGTTGGAACATCTACAAAAAAATATTTGTTGTTTATTTGAGAGCATGATTTTACAAAATCACAAGGATTTACAATGTGTTCCAAAGTGCCTGATAAGAATATTAAATCGAATTTATTTGCTGGATATTGTTGAATGTATTCAGCAAAAGTCCCGGCGAACATATCTATACTATACATTTTTTTTTGCATTGTCACAGTTTTTTTTGCTAGGTTCAACTCCAAAAACTTGTTTATCTTTGTAAAATGTTAGATTTAGTCCAGAGGATGCTCCTATTTCTAAAATGCTTTTGACAGAATTTAAATCAATAGAGTTTTCAATAAAGGACTTTTGTTGCTGGCAGCGCTTTAAGTATTCTTTTTGCAGGTGTTCATTGTTTTTGTCTATGTCAAACTCATATTTTGAAAAATTTTTATATTGTTCGTTATACTGTTCCTGACTGAGCGGTTTTTTTACGTATATAAAACCACATTGTTTACATAGACAAATTTCTTGTGTGTAATTGCCAATTCCCGGCAAGTCCTTTAATAAGGACTTGAACGTTATTCTTGATGTTGTGTTGCAAATGTTGCAGTTTGTAATCATTGTTGTTGCTCCTGTTTCATTCTGTCCACGCATACAAAACTGTGCCGCTTTCATTATTGCTGTGATGGCGTACCGCAAATTTTGCTTTAGGAAGCATTTTTTTTATTAGAAGCGGAATGGAAAAAAAATCAGTTGCATTGTGATATATGCAAACTGCAAGGCAAGGTTCATATTTTTTGATAATTTTTTCAGCACCTAAAAGCATTTTGTATTCGTAACTTTCAATATCCGCTTTAATAAAATCGACTTTTTCTTTTATAACATCGTCTAATGCTACAATTTTAATTAACTCCCCGCAAGCTTCTTGGACAATTTTAGACGAAAGACCATCGGTTGAGGAAGATGACTGTACAAATCCTTCGCTTGTTTTTTCACTTACTCCGTAAGGAAATAAAATAACTTTCTTATCGTCAAGATTCCATTCATTCTTTAGGCGTTCCGTCCTAAATTTCAGCGAATGAAAATTCTTTTTATCTGGCTCAAAGCAAATTATTTTGTCCACCCGTCCTTCTTTGTTCCAAATAAACTGTTCCATGCTGTCGCCAACATAAGCTCCTATGTCAACAAAAATGCTGCCTGTTTCTTTGTTTGTCCATTCATTCCAGCAGAAATATGAATTCGGCGTATAAACATCATAATCAGGGTAGACTCCTTCCACCTGGCAAAAAATCATGTTTGCATAAACATCTTTGGATTTTTGATCATATAACATATCGTAAACTTCAAGAACTTTATCTTTGTGTTTTTTTAAAATCGCCTCAGATAAAAGGTAATGCCTTAGATTCAGCGTGGAAAGCGTTTCTCTCATCTCTTTTATGAAATTTGGCCTTGGCGTGTTTATAAAAGCTAAGGCATTTTCTTTGCTGCAAAGCGACTGTGGACTTACACATGGCTTTCCAAATATTTCTTTGTTCCAGTTTTTGGGATTCGAATTTACATATCCCTCTATTTGTTCAAAAAAAGATTCTCTTTGCAAACCTTCTTGATACAACTGAGTTGTATTTCCTCCTCCCATTATATAGAGCGATTTGTCATTTAAGTCGGGTACATTTTTACAAAGCAATTCTTCTATGTCATTTCTATCAAGTTTTTTCATATCTGCTTTATTCTCCATCAAATATAGTTTTGTCGGTCCAATGGCTTTTTTCCCATTCAATCTGCATTTTAATTCCTCTTTCTAAAGGAAAGTCATAAGAAAAATTAAAGTCGTTTTTTATTCGTTCATTGGAGGCGGTATATTCTTTTGCAGTCTCTTTAGATAAAAGAACAATTTTTTTGCTTGATTGCATATTTTCTTTTACAATTTGTGCAATTGCAGAAAGCGTTTTGTGATTGCCTCCGCTGGCATTGTATGAATGATATTGTAACTTATTTTCTGTCATGCAAATAATAAGTTTGGCTAAATCATAAACATGAATGTAATCAAATTTGCAATTTTTTCGTATTGTAATGTCCCTATCCATGATGATTGAACGAATGCAATGTGTTATGAACTTTGTGTGGAAATCACCCGGTCCGTAGCAGCCAAATATGCGACAATTAAATACATTTGTAGAACTTTCTGCTAGCTGATTCATGACATACTTTGCAAGCCCATAGGAGTCATAAGGAATTGAATCAAAAGATTGGTCTTCTTTTACGTTTTTAATGTCATTTATTTTGTTGTATTCCGCCCCAGAACCGGCATAAATCATTTTTCCATACATGCTTCTTAGGCAATACAGATTTTCAAAAATATGCAAACTGTCGGCGGTCATACGTTCTTCACTGTCTGTCTTATTTTTGTAAGGGCATGGATTTGCAAAGTGAAGCACTGCGTCATAAGAATTGCGTTCTACAACTTTCTTTACTTGAAAAAAATCAAGTAAATTTAATTCTGTACGAGAAAAGCAATCAACTTGATATTTTTGCGCAAGAATAGGGGCAATGTTTTTTCCTATAAATCCTGTGCTTCCTGTTAATAAAATCCTTTTCATGGAATCATTGTGTAAATAAAACCACCCATTTTCTTTGTACGTATTAATGTAACATAATTTAACAAATTATTCTATATATTAACAGATTTTTTTTCACAGAATCATTGTCTAAAAAAACGGTGGTTTATTCTGCGGTCAATGCAGATGGCGACCATGTATCTCTGGAAGGATTAGGCTAAAAATGGTACGGAAAATATCCGATTCAAGGGGGTGTAATTGGAATTACTTGACCGGATTCTTTAACTACCCTAAAGACATCAGACGGGGCATTTGCATGACTAAAGCGATTGAATCCCTGAATTTCTCTTTGAGAAAAGTCACTAAAAGCAAATCAAGTTTCCCGGATGATGATACGATATGCAATGTGAGGTATCTGGCAATTAAGAATTCCTGCACATGCTGGACTTATGTCAATCAAAAGCTTGGGGACGGAGGTCAACCAGTTTGCGATATTGTTTGACGGACTTATTTTCGAATTTAATTAAATGCTTCCATCTAAACAGAATTCATGACATGGTTTTCTTTATATTTTGTAAGTTGTGAAGGGCCTTTAAGTGCTTGCATAAAACAAATTTTTGTCTTAAAATAATATTTATGTTGATTATATCTAATATAAAATCTGTCTATCATCTTGTGATACCGGAAAAAATTCGTTTTTATATATGGAAAATTCGTTATTTCATTGTTTCTAACATTGTTTTTATGATAAAAAAAATTTTACCTTCCTATAAAATTGTTAGCTTAGGAAATTTAAATCGTGGTAAAATCTTTTATTTGATAAATTTTGCAGGAGATGGTTGGGGTGCTCTTTCTACTTGGGCGCATGTTATGTTACATGTAAGCTTTGCAAGGAGAAAAGGTTATGTGCCATATGTTGATTTGAAGAATGTCACTAATGCCGTTTTGTTGTGTGATAAAGAAGATATGGGAAAAGTGAATTGTTGGGATTTATATTTTAAGCAGCCTCAATATGATTATTCCCTTGATGATATTATGCATAGCAGAAAAGTTATTGTTGTAAAATCTCCTCCCGTAATTCCGGAGTATGCTAGATATAGAAATATCCGCACCCTTGATTTGCCTTTGAATAGGGATGATTTTTTATGGTGGAGGTCAAGGTATTTAATATGTCCATTTTCTGATGCTATAATATCTTATGCAGAGGAATTGAAGAGAAAATTGTTTCCAAAAGGTGAAAAGATCCTTGCCGTTTCTTATAGAAGAGAGTTTGAGTGGCAACATTATCACCAATCAACACTTACACCTCCGGGAACACACTTGATACGGGGGGGGCTTTTTGATGTGTTTTCTCAGATTAAAAGGTTGTTAAAGAATTATTCATATAAATATTTCTTTTTTTTCGTGGATGATAGAGAGGCGTTGGTTTCTGCTAAGAAGGAATTTGGAAGCTCGTGTATATATTTAGAGCGACCTTTACGACATTTCTTTTCTTCTGGAAAAATCATTCCGATGACAGATTTAATGTCTGTGAATGTTGAAATTGGACTTCGCGAGCATGATGTATGTTTAACTGCAAAGGAGTATTTAGCAAGTATTTATCTTATGAGTAAATGTAATTCTTTCTTGTCTGCTGGCGGTACATCCGATCTTTTGGCGTATCTTATAAATAACAACCAATTTGAAAATTTTTTTCAAATTGAAGGCAAGGGGGATGCAAATCATCATGTTGGGGAAGGGAAATAATTAATTATCATTTTATTGATATGCAAGTACCCATCGATGAACGAGGAAGGTTTATTTCCCTTGAAAGTTTAAAAGATATTCCCTTTGAGGTAAAACATGTTTGTTAAATGTTTGATACGCTTCCAAATGGAAGTCGAGACTTTCACGCATGCAAGGATTTAGAGCAGATTATTATCGCTATGGATGGTGCCTGCCGGTTTGTCCTGGATGATGGTAAAAATAGGGAAGAAGTGCTTCTTAACCGTCCAGATGTTGGGCTTTACATCGGCAAGAACATGTGGCGAGAAATGCATGACTTTTCTTATGGTTGCAAGCTTGTTGTTTTGGCAAGCGAATATTATGATGAAAAAGAGTATATCAGAAATTATGAAGACTTTCTGAAGTCGATAAAAGATGGAGAGGACAAATGATTCATGCGCTTTCTGATTGCAAAGCAAATGTGCCTCAATCTACAAACATTTGGCAGTTTTGTGTGATTCTTCCAAATGCAAAAATTGGCAACAATTGTAATATATGCGCGAATGTTTTGATAGAAAACGAGGTTGTTGTTGGAGACAATGTAACGATAAAAAGCGGAGTCCAGCTTTGGGACGGTGTCACAGTTGAGGATAACGTATGCATTGGCCCAAACGCAACATTTACCAATGACTTATATCCTAGGTCAAAAAACAAAGACTGGAAGTTGAGAAAGACTGTGATCAAAAAGGGCGCAAGCATTGGAGCCAACGCAACAATATTGTGCGGTGTCACAATAGGCGAAAATGCCATGATAGGAGCCGGCAGCGTGGTTACTAAAGATGTGCCTTCTGGCGAACTTTGGCTTGGAAATCCTGCTGCTTTTGTTAGAAAAATAGAGGTGTAAAAATGAATGTGCCTTTTCTTAGCTTAAAGGATGTAACAGAAAAATACAAAGACGAAATCCACCAAGCCGCTCTTCGTGTAATTGATAGCGGTTGGTATCTGCAGGGGGAAGAAAATAAAGATTTTGAGGCCAATTATGCCAAATACATCGGCGCAAAATATTGCGTTGGATGCGCGAATGGCCTTGATGCCCTCGTTTGGATATTCCGGGCGTATATAGAGCTTGGCGTGATGAAAGCAGGGGATGAAGTTATTGTTCCCGCCAATACTTATATTGCCACAATCCTTTCGATTACGGAAAACGGACTTGTTCCTGTGCTTGTGGAACCCAATATTAATACATACCAAATAGATGATTCGTTAATAGAGGAAAAAATAACGTCAAAAACAAAAGCAATCTGTATAGTTCATCTTTACGGTCAATGCGCGTATACGGATAAAATTGGCGAGCTATGCAAAAAATACAATCTTAAACTTATTGAAGACAATGCTCAGGCTCATGGCTGTGTTTATAATGGCAAGAAAACAGGATCGCTTGGAGATGCCGCTGGGCATAGTTTTTATCCCGGAAAGAATCTTGGCGCCTTGGGCGATGCCGGCGCTGTGACTACAAATGACGAGATTCTTGCAAAAACAATTAGAAGCTTGGCGAACTACGGTAGCCAAAAAAAGTATGTGTTCCAATATTGCGGCCGTAACAGCCGCTTGGACGAGATTCAGGCTGCGATTCTTGACATAAAGCTTAAGCATTTGGATGAAGACGTCGATTTGCGAAAGTCTGTGGCTCGTCGCTACATTGAAGAAATTACGAACCCTAAAATCACGCTTCCAAAAATCACAGATTGGAATCAGCATGTCTTTCATATTTTCCCAATTCTTTGCGAGCGCCGCGATGAATTGCAGAAGTATTTGGAGTCAAAAGGCATAGGAACAAATATTCATTATCCTATTCCACCGCACAAGCAGGAGTGTTACAAGGAGTGGAAGGATATTGAACTGCCTGTAACAGAACGCATTCATAGAGAGGAGCTTAGTTTGCCTATGAGTCCGTGCCTCACGGATGAGCAGGTGGCCTATGTGGTTGATGTGATTAATGAGTGGAAAGAATAAGAGAAGGGATTTAGTTATATGAGTAACAAGCCAACGCATTGTGTGATTATGGTTTCGTATAATCATGAAAAATATATTAGAATCGCTTTGGAATCTATATTTGATAATGAAGTCTTGCCAGATAAAGTGATATTATTTGATGATTGTTCTGCAGATAACACTTGGAATATTGTTTGTGAATTTAAAGAAAAATATGAAGACATATTGGAATGCCATCGAAATGAGAAAAATTTAGGGTTGTTTCAGAATTTTAATCAGGCATACCAAGCGGGAATTGATTCTGGTTGTGATATCATAACTTTGCTTGCAGGTGATGATTACTTAAAGAATGGGCTTTTTGTGGAGCTGAACAAAGTTGTTGAACAGAATAAGATTGATGTAAAGAATGAAAAATTCATAATCATTACAAATACAGAGGAATTGTATCTTGATGGTACTGTTAAACTTATAGATAATTATAGACTAAGAAATGAAAAAGATTTGATATATTATCGTTTGATGGGGCGACTTTCGTACCGGGAGGTTGGTTTAAGCCGCAATGTCTTAAAAGACATCGAATTACACAGGTCAGATTTGGGGTTGTGTGAAGATTTGTTAGTTTGCCTTAATTATGAAACAAATTGTGAGAAGTTTTATTTTACTCCTTTCGTTTCTGCGGGTTACCGGGTTGGCGTTGGGAACGCTTCCAAGGAACGCCAGGATGTTATGAAAATATCTAGGTATAATGTCGAAAAAATCATTCTAGAAAAGTATAAGTTAAGCAAAAGGTGTAGGACATGGTTGTACCGCAGAGTGAAGGAGTATAGTTATGATCAAGAGCGCAAGGCTTATGATTGCGGCTTGAGAAAAACATTTCCTTTGGTCTTGTTTATACAATCATTCGGCTGGCGTGCTTTTTTTAAAAGAGTTATAAAAGCGTTTTTAAGAAAATGGTGTTTATATGAAAATTCTCCTTGTTAATTATTCTGATGCCGGCGGCGGTTCTTCAATTGCTTGCTTTAGACTTATGCAATCGTTAATTCAACGAGGCGTCTATGTCAGATTTGCGGTTGTTGAGAAAAAGACAACCTCTCCTTTTGTTGTCGAAATTCCTCGAGTAAAAAAATCTAAATTGTTGTTATATTTAAAACGTTTATTAAACCTTATTTTTCGTGTTTTTAGAAAAATTTTGCCTTGCATAGCTTATTTGTTTGATTTTGAGTCTACAAATGGACTTGCGCACTCTACAAATAAAGAATCTCTTGTTGATGTCAACTGGATAAATGGTTTTGATTGCGATGTCGTAAATTTACATTGGGTTGCGGCTAATATGCTTTCTATAAAGGATATTGCAAAAATAAAAAGGCCCATAGTTTGGACCACGCATGATTCATGGCCCTTTTGCGGAGCGGAACATCATCCAAATGTTTTAGAAAATGACAATAGGTATACTCAGGTTTATACAAGAAAAAACAAGCCTAAAACTACAAAAGGTCCTGACATTTGCCGTGGAACATGGTTGCAAAAACGAAAGTATCTTTCAAAAAAAAATATTGTGTTTATCTCTCCTAGCAATTGGGAAAGAGAGTGCTTAGAACATTCAAGTTTGTTTCATGGCCATAGATGCTTTACAATTCCAAATATAATTCCTAAGTCGATATTCAAGCCTCTTGATAAAAAAACTATAAGAAATATATTGGGGGTTCCAAAAGGTAAAAAGATTATCGGATTTGGCGCTTCGTTTGACATAAATAATCCAAGGGGAATAAAAGGCAGTTTTTACTTGTTGGAGGCGCTTCAAAAATTGAAAAACAAGGATGACTATTTCTTTTTGGTCTTTGGTGATGTTAATGCCGCTTTTGCGTCGCGCCTTCCACTCCCATATTTTAGCGCTGGTTTTATTACAAATGAAAAAATTCTTTCACTTTTATATAATGCTCTTGATGTTTTTATTTGCCCATCTATTGTAGAGAGTTTGTCATTGACAGTTTTAGAAGCTCTTTTTTCAGGCGTTCCTAGCGTTGCCTTTGATGTTGGTGGTGTTGTTGACATCATTGAACATAAAAAAAATGGATATTTGGCAAAGCCGTACGATACTGATGACCTTGCAAGCGGAATCGAGTGGTGTTTGTCTAAGTGCTCAAAATTGTCAAAAGAATGCTTGAAAAAAGCGGCTGCCGATTTTGATGAAGATCAAATCGTAACTAAGCATATAGAGGTCTACGATTTGGCCTTAAGGGAGTCGCGTTCTTGAGTTTAAAAAATCTTAAGCATAAAATATGCAATTATCTCTATGATTCGATAAAGCCTTGTTCTTCTGTTTATGGCGAGTATAGACCGCCTATATATAACAGGGAAGCTCCTTGGAATATTGCAAAACCTGAATATTACAGTAAAGACGGTGTATTGATGGAACCCTATTTTTTGCGTGATTTTCATACAGCCCATGAGCCTTATTTTTTTAAATCAAAGTATTTTTTTATGGATCGTTTTAACTATGGCCTTGACACGCATTTTTATACGCATAATTGCATGCTGGAGCAGATGGGAAAGCCGTTAAGAAAGTATGGTGTTTTATATGAAAGCGCGGCTATTGCGCCTGATGATTATTTGATATTTGAAAAAAATAATGGATTGGAAAAAGATTTTGATTTAATTTTCACATATTCCACCAAAATACTGAACTCTGTGGCCAATTCTCGTTTTGTGCCATTTATGGCAATCCCATGGTATGGAGCTGATTTGCACGGAGGGGGCTTGGTTGATTCTGGTCTTTGCGAAAGAAAAACCAAGGATGTTTCGATAGTGTCTTCTGATAAAAAAATGTGCCTTTTGCATGAGGTTAGATATCGCATTGCAAAAGAATGTAAGGAAAAATCTTATGCCGATACCTTCGGAACTTTTGATGGAGGACCGGCGGTATTTGTAAAAGATTCGCTGGAAGGTTATAGATATTCAATTGTGATAGAAAATGAAATAGACGATTATTTTTTTACAGAAAGGCTTACAAATTGCTACCTTTCTATGACGGTCCCGATATATTTGGGAGCGCGTAAGATTGCGAATTATTTTAATCCTGACGGCATTATTCAATTTACGCTAAAAGATGTTGACAATATTAAAGATATTCTTTCTAATTGCAATGAGGATGACTACAAATCCCGCTTGCCTGCAATAAAAGACAATTTTGAGCGTGTTCAAAAGTATAGGCATCTCTTTGACTGGATGTATGAGGAGTATCTAAAGAATTAGTATGTTTGTTGTGAACATAATGGGTGGTTTGGGAAACCAGCTTTTTCAATACAATTTCGCCTTGTTTTTGTATGAAAATTTTCCTAACGCCAAAATAAGATTAAATAACCGCTATTTTAAAAACGACAGCATTCATGGCGGTTGGCAATTGGAAAAAGTCGCGTTTCCGATAGACCGCTGCGTTCGTAAAAAATGGCGGGTTGTAAATGACGAAAGCTTTTTTGTCGATGCAATTTCGGATGCGGATAACATAGTTTTTGACGGGTATTGGCAGGACACAAAGTTTTTTGCTGGGCGCTCTTTTTCTTTTGAGGATTTATTCCTCCTTCCTGCGGATCAAAAGAATCTTGAATGGAAAAAGCTTATTCAAAGCGCGGAGTGTCCAGTGTCGGTCCATGTCCGTTGCGGGGATTATAACAACCATTTTTTGTTGGGAAATGTCGCCACACGTTCTTATTTTAATAACGCTATTTGCGAGGCGTTGAAAGAAAATCCTAACGCCACTTTTTTTGTTTTTTCTGATGACATAGAGTGGGCAAAAAAGAATCTAAATTTTGCAAGTTCAAATGTCTTTTATGTTTACGGTAATGAGGCTGCTGATAAAAATAAGTATGACTTGTATTTAATGAGTTTGTGCAAGGTTAATATAATCAGCAATTCGTCTTTTAGCTGGTGGGCTCATTGGTTTAATGCGTTTAAGGATAAAAGGGCTTATGCTCCGGCGTATTGGATTAATCAAACGGCTCTTGGTTTTCCGTCTACAGTGTCTAACCTTCAAAAACTTGATACTGTGAAAAAAGTCGCTAATGTGCCTTGCGTAAAGGAATGTTCCGAAAATCCTCTTTTTTCTATTATCATTTCTGCGTATAATCAAAGCGATTGCATTAAGCGTGCCTTGTCATCGGTGTTAAATCAGGCTTTTAAAAATTTTGAAGCAATAGTTGTGGATGATTGTTCTACGGATGAAACGCCTAATGTTTTGGCTTGGTACGAGCAAAATGACGCTCGAGTTCGTGTAATTAGGCATGAGAAGAATAAGTCATTGTATGAGGCTCGAAAGACTGGCGTTTTTTTTGCGAAAGGCAAATATATACTGTTTCTTGACGGCGACGATTGGCTTTTTGACGGCGCGCTTTTGCGGATAAGCAAGGAAGTTGTGGGGATAAAGGCATTTGATGTATGCGAATTTCCTTATATAATCCGACCTTCCGGCCGTACCATTAGCCCGGATTGCAATGCGGTTTCAATGGGGCGTATTGATTATTTTCTTCAAGAAAATATTGCGGTCACGGTTTGGAACAAATTGTATGACGCTGATTTGCTGAAACGCGCGTTCAACTCTATGCCTGAACTATATATAAATCTTGGCGAAGATACAGCTGAATCTACCTGCATAGCTTTTTTTACAAAGAAATATGCGCAATCGGATGTTCTTGTCACAAATTATATGTCAGGTTTGGGCGTTTCAACAAGAAAACAGACTTTGCTAGACCATCAAAAGAATTGCGATTCCATTAAGAACGCTATCCTGACAATTAGAACGTTCTACCAAAGCCATTCTGACGAGAAAACTGCTATTTCCATGAGTTCTGTTGCTGAGCGCCGTTTTTTTTCTTGGGAATTAACCCAAATAGCTGAATTGGAAAAAACTGACAAGGACGCGGCCATGCAGGCTTACTTGCTTTTGCCAAAGACTTTTTCTGCCGGTCTTGTTAAGCCTGTGTTTGAAAAGCTGTATCAGGACGCTTGTTTGTATAGGGCTGGATATAGGTCGTATAAGTGTCTTGCAAGACGTTGTTTTTTGTTTATAAAAAAAAGCGCAAAAAAAATTGTTAAGATTATTTTGCCGGCGCCAATTTTTATGTTTTTGAAAAACAATATCTATTCAAAAATAAAAAAATAGTTTATACTTTTGTTTATATTTATGGCAAATTTGCTTAAGGCTCAGCTTTCAAAATGCAAACTTATTTACTCTCTTGCGCGTTGGTTTTTACACTTTGCGATTGGTTTTGCCGCTTTTCCGATAAAAACTTTTCTCGTTATTAAGTCACGCTCTGCGTTTAACAAGTTGGTAAATTCCGGCCAGAAATATGACTTGCATTTTATGCACCGTTGCGGCGGCGGAACAGAAGTTTATGTTCAGAACACTTTGCGCGGCAAAACCGGTTATATATTGTTGCGAAACTTTAAGATTCTTAGGTTTCAAGAAATCTTTACTTTGGAAATCGCCCAAAGCAAGCGTTTGATTTATATTTTCCTTAAAGACATCGCTAAATTGAATTCTGTAGCATTCAATGTTTACATTGAAAATGTTTATAGCTATAAAAAATTGGAGCGGGTGCTGGAATCTATCGCCGGTTTTTCTGCCAAAATTACATACAAACTGCATGACTTGTATTCCCTCTGCTATAATGTCACTATGGTAAAAAACAACGCGTATTGCGGGACTGTTTGTGACAGTCAATGCTCTCTGTCAATGAACGGCAGAATATACACGCCAAAAAAATGGCGAGATGTCTGGGGAGCCTTTTTTGAGCGAGTCGACGAGGTTTTTGTTTTTTCAGAAAATTCTAAGAAGATTTTATTAGCCGTGTATCCCCAAACCTCCAAAAAAATACTAGTAAAGCCTCATGACATGAGTTATTGCAAAGTAAAAAGGTTGGACGGTTTGCCCAATGCAATGAATGTAGGCGTTTTTGGAAACATCACATATGACGCCAAAGGTTATTCGGTCTTAAAAAGTTTTGCGGAATTTTCAATGGGAAAAGATTATAAAATTTGCATGAACGGGCTAGTCGGAGATTCAAGGCCAGACGCTTTTTTTAAGAACGAAAATTTTATTCAATATGGAAGCTATAAGACGGATGAAATTTACGATCGCATTGTGTCTCAAAATATCGGCGTGGTTTTTTTTACAAGCGTTTGCCCGGAGACTTTTTCTTATGTTGTTTCGGAATTAATGATTACCGGCGTTCCTATTGTCTGTTTTGATGTTGGCGCCCAGGCTGATAAAATAAAAGAGTATCCGCTTGGAAAAATTATCCCCGATTATACAAATGAATCTATTCTTTCAACTTTAAAAGAATGTTATGAGAATGGAAAGGTTTTTTATAGAAAGTTAAAGGATTCCTCAAATGACTAAACCAAGAATTATCGCCTTGTATTTGCCTCAGTTTCATCCGGTGCCGCAAAATGACCAGTGGTGGGGCAAGGGCTTTACCGAGTGGACTAATGTAGGAAAGGCAAAAAAACTCTTCATCGGACACCAGCAGCCTAAAGTGCCGGCTGATTTGGGCTATTATGATTTGCGCGTGCCGGAAACGCGGGAGCAGCAGGCGCGGATGGCACAAGACGCCGGCATCGAAGGCTTTTGCTATTGGCATTATTGGTTTGAGGACGGCAAAGAGCTTTTAGAGCGTCCCTTTAAGGAAGTCCTCGCTTCCGGAAAGCCCGACTTTCCTTTTTGCTTGGGCTGGGCAAACGAAAGCTGGTACGCAAAGCTTTGGGACAAGGACGCCCGCAAGGATAAGCTTCTTATAGAGCAAAAGTACGACGAAAAGGACTTTGTAAAGCATTTTTATTCGGTTCTTCCCGCCTTTAAGGACAAGCGCTATTTGACGCAAGACGGTAAGCCGATTTTTTTGATTTACAAGCCGCTTGCAAATCCGGCCGTAAAGCGCTTTATCCAAGTGTGGAACGAGCTTGCCGCAAAGGAAGGCTTAAAGGGCGTTTACTGGGTGGGCCAGTGCACAGACGACGTAAAAAACCTTGACAAGTACAAGGCCCTGGGCTTGGACACAATCAACGTTTACTGCATGTATTCCTACGCAAAAAAGCTTAATCCCTTGTGGCGCGCCGTAAAAAAACTGGCCCGGTTTGTCTTTGGCCTTCCGGTCATTTATGACTACAAGGGCGTCGTAAAATACATCGCAGGCGGAACGGA
>JAEEGL013830458.1_pt1 | contig 20697 bp, 16 predicted proteins | sample 9134231 | NCBI WGS metagenome assembly JAEEGL01 (sample SAMN16246548, study PRJNA631951) | gut metagenome | biome: gut microbiome; feature: rumen; material: fiber-attached | host: Bos | place: Iran: Karaj | collected 2018-10
ATCCCGACCTGGAACGGTACAGGCTACTCAACGGCTGAACCGACTTATTCGGATTCCGGCGAGTGCGCTTTCCAGTGCAAACCCACCTTTATGTGGAACAATAACAGCAGGACCTGCAGGTGCCCGAGCAGCCAGCACATCGAAGAGGATTCCTGCGTCTCCAATACCGGTGATGCGCAGAACTGCACGGCGCTTCCGGCGAACGCGATCTGGGTAAATTCGACCTACACGCCTCACTGGACAAACAGCGCATGGTCGACCGAACCTGAGGCGGAATACTTCGAGAACGGCGGCAGCGAGTGCACTTTCGAGTGCGTGGCGAACTTCCATTACGAAGGTTCAAGCTGCCAGTCCGACTCCAAGCCGGCTCAGTCCTGCGGAACGCTTCCCGACAATGCGGAATGGCTGTTCGGAAGTACCTACATCCCGGTATGGACCGGCGAAGGATACACATCCGCTTCACCGACATATCTCGAGAGTAGCCCCGAGGTCGTTGACTGCGCATTCCACTGCAAATCGACATACAGCTGGATCGATTCGAACTGCACCTGCACGGGCGACCAGCACGTCGAAGGCGGTCTCTGCACATCCAACACAGGTGAAGCGCAGAACTGCGCAAACCTTCCGGCTAACGCTTCTTGGGTAGCTTCGACCTACACTCCGGTCTGGAACGGCAGCGCATGGACGTCAGAACCTGCTGCGACATACTTCGAGAATCAGAGCAACGAGTGCACCTACGAGTGCGTCACGGATTACCACTACGAGGAGGAGAGCTGCCAGTCCGACACGAAACCGCCGGAGTCCTGCGGCGAACTTCCGGATAACGCTTCGTGGGTGAACGGTTCGACCTACATCCCGACCTGGAACGGCAAGGGATATCCGTACCTTACGGCTCATTACGCGGAAGAGGGCGACTGCGCATTCAAGTGCGTCGACGAGTTCGTATGGAACCTTGATACTGTCTCGTGCGAACCTGAACCGCGCTGCGGCGACGGTATACTCAACGGCGATGAAGAGTGCGACGACGGTGATGGACAGAACGGCGAATACGGTTTCTGCAAACTCGATTGCAGCGAGTGCACCGACGATGAATTCCACATCGAAAACGGTCACTGCCTTTCGAATGCAGGAAGGCAAACCGAGTGCGAGGGCGAGCTTCCGCAATACTCCCGCTGGATAAACAACACCTATTACAGCTACTGGATAACTACCGGCAATTTAGGCAGCGGCGACGGGTACTGGTACACGCCTGAACTCACCTACAGCTATGAAGACGAGTATGCAGAGTGCTCCTTCAGATGCCTTGACGGCTTCGAGTGGAACGAAGAGGATGAGGTCTGCGAATGTCCTGAAGAGAGACCTCTCAACACCAGCGATCCGGAAAACCCGTACTGCGAGCTTGTCGGACAAAATGTCACAGCGTGCTCTCCGAAACCTGAAAATACTGTCTGGACAGACAACGGGCAGCAGGGCATGTATATTCTCGAAATGACAGGAGCGCCCACAACGCATTACAGCTACGGCGATATCTGCGACTGCTGCTATGCCTGCGCCGAAGGCTTCCATTATCTTGACGAGCAGGGCGTATGCGAATCCGACATCCGTGATCCTGAGCCCTGCACGGACCTGCCGGATAACGCCGTGTGGGTGGGAAGCGGCTACTACACGCCAGTCTGGACCGGAGAGATCTGGACTATGCCGAACGCGGTCTACGACGAATCCGGCGAATCCGACTGCTCCTTCAGATGCCCGGAATACTACGAATGGAGCTATGCTTCCGGAATGTGCGGACTCTCCATCCCCGAGTGCAGCCAGTCGAGCGGCACCCCGTGCCACGATACGACAAACAAGATAACATGGTCTCCGCTGTCGGCCGGGACCATGGATTGGGATAGCGCGGTCTCGTACTGCGACAACCTTGACATGATCGGCTATACCGACTGGCGTTTGCCGACGATCGACGAACTCAGGACGCTTGTCCGGAGCTGCAGCAATACCCAGACAGGCGGCGCCTGCGCGATATCCGACCCGAACGCTCTGGCATACGGCAATTATGTCGCCAACAACTGCCAGTGCGAACTCGTGGAGAACAACGAAGGTCTCTACAGCATATTCGGCGATAACGACACGGTCACTCTCTGGTCATCTTCCGAGTACACGAGTGTCGCCGATTTTGCATGGTATCTGGATTTCGCCAATGCCGGCATCAGCAGCCACAGTATGGGCGGCAGCTACAATGTCCGTTGTGCAAGGTAATTTAAATTAGGAGGTCAAATGTCTAAAATTAAAGCTGAAATTTTCGTTTTGAAAGATAATGGCGGCGATCTTGTCAACGATATCGACACCGACATGATTTTTCACAACAAGTATCTTTCGATCGTCGATATCAGACAGATGGGACAATATTCGCTCGACAACCTCGAGGGCTACGAGGACTTCGCGAAACGTGCAAAACCGGGCATGGTGGTAGTTGCCGGCGAGAACTTCGGTGCAGGCAGCAGCCGTCAGCAGGCGGTCGACTGCTTCATTTCGCTCGGGCTTCAGGGTGTCGCGGCGAAGTCGTTCGGCGCGATCTATAAGCGCAACATCATCAACAGCGGTTTCCCGATGATCGAGCTTCTGGATATCGATCCGGCTTCGCTCGAGACGGGCAGAGAGCTCGTTTTCGATACCGAGACCGGAGAGATCTCCGACGGCGGCAAACCGGCCGGTCACTTCAAGAAGTTTTCGACTGTCCAGCGCGACATCATCGAAAAAAAAGGACTTTTAAACTGTTTTTAGAGGTAAACATTGAACAGCATCAACAAAAATCCCCGGGCAGCCGGGGTGATACTTCATCCGACATCGCTCCCGTCACGCTTCGGCGTCGGCGATATGGGCGGTGAGGCACGCCGCTTCGTCGATTTCCTGGCCGAGTCTCAGGTCACGGTCTGGCAGATTCTGCCTCTGACTCCTACAGGCGGAGACGGCTGTCCCTACAACTCATGCAGCGCCTTTGCAGGCAACGAGATCCTGATCGACCCGGTCCCTCTCATGGAGCAGGGTTTGCTCGACGAAGACCTGCAAGTGCCTGAATTTAGTGATATCCGTGTCGATTACGATGCCGTTATCAAGTTCAAGTCCGATATCCTTGCGGCTGCTTCGGAGCGCTTTTTTGCCGGAGAGTACGACAAGTCGGCGTTCGACGGATTTGTCGAAAAAAACAGCTGCTGGCTTGACGATTACGCCCTTTTTATGGCTATCCGCGCCGAAAACGGCGGCGAATCGTGGGTAAACTGGCCGGAGAGGCTCAAAAGGCATGACGGACGGGTCCTCTCAAGCTACGAAAAGAGCCATTCAGGCGAGATCCGCCGCTACAAGTTCGCGCAGTGGATCTTCTCCTGCCAGTGGAGCGGGCTGAAGGAGTACGCAAACAGCCGTCACATCGACATCATGGGCGATATCCCGATCTTCCTCTCGCTCGACAGCGCCGATGTCTGGGCAAACCAGGAGCTTTTCCTGATGGAGGACGGCAGGCTTTCAGATGTAGCCGGAGTTCCGCCGGATTATTTCAGCGCGGACGGTCAGCTCTGGGGCAACCCGCTCTACAACTGGCGTCATCTCAAAAAGAGCGGTTTCGGCTGGTGGATCGACAGGTTCCGCAGAAATTCGGAGCTCTACGACATCATCCGTCTCGACCATTTCAGAGGTTTCAGCGCATTCTGGGCTGTCCCTGCCGGTGAGACGACCGCTAAAAACGGCGTCTGGAAAAAGTGTCCGGGAGACGAGCTCTTCCTGAAGCTCAAGGCAAAGCTCGGCAAGCTCCGTATAGTGGCTGAAGATCTCGGGAATATCGATGAAAGTGTCATCGAACTGAGGGAAAGACACGGCTTCCCGGGTATGAAGATCCTCCAGTTCGCCTTTGCCGAAGGTACCGATCACCCATTCCTGCCGCACAACTTCACCGACACGAACTGCGTGATCTACACAGGGACCCACGACAACGATACGACGGTAGGCTGGTACTGGTCGTCGGATCCAAATACGAAGGCGTTTGTCAACAACTACCTCGACACCGACGGTCAGAATATCCACAAAGCCTTTATCCGCCTTGCCCTGAGCTCGATCGCGAAACTGGCGGTCTTCCCGCTTCAGGATGTCCTGGGCTGGGGAAGCGACTGCCGCCTCAACACTCCCGGAACGACCGGGAACTCTAACTGGACATGGCGTTTCAGGGCCGGCGACATCAGAAAGGAGCACTCCGACTGGCTTCGCGGCGAGATAGTCGCCTTCAACCGTATGCCGCTTGCCGATACCGGTGACAATGAATAAAATAGTCTCTATCGTCAGCATCCTGACAGTTTTTGCCTTTGCCTTCGCGCTTCACTTTTTTTTGAAGCCGGCTCCTCCAGAGGGTTGTAAAATCGCCCAGGAATATGTCGGGCAGTTCTTTGCCGGTTTTGAAAAATTAGAGCAGATCGATGGCGAGAGCTGTTTTTTTGAGGTCATCGGCAAAAACGGTGAAAAGGTCGGGCGTATCCTCTACAAAAAGCCGGACGAGGAGAGCCTTATGGGTTACGGAGGCCTTGTCAGGGTCGTTGTCGCTCTGACTTTAGACAACAAGATCATCGGCACCGAGCTTGCCGAAAACAGCGAAAGCAGAGGCTACATCGCACGAGTCCGGGATTCCGGCTTTTTCAGAAGCTGGAACGGTATGAGTGCCGAAAAGGCGCTTGCAGCCGGGGTCGACACTGTCGGCGGAGCAACGATGTCAAGTACGGCTTACCGCGAAATGGTGAAGCAGAACCTTTCCGAATATCTTTCTGCCGCACCTGTCGAAAGATCTGCAAAGATCGACCTTTTTCTATTGATCCCGGCGATCGTTCTTCTGGGTTATGCGCTCTTTTCGTCGTTTTTCCCGAAGAAAACGGCAAAATTCCGCGTTTTTCAGCTTGCGGCTCTTGTCGCGTTTTTCGGCTTTGCCGGCGGACTAGCCTTTTCGCTCGAATCATTCAAGAACTGGCTTGCCAGCGGCGAGGTCCCGCTGATATCGATGATCCTGCTTGCCTCAGCGGTTTTAGTTCCGGTCCTCTCCGGCAGAAATATCTACTGCCAGCAGCTCTGCCCCTTCGGCGCGGCTCAGGAACTTATGGGGAAGATCCCTCTTCCGAAGGTCACGCTGCCGTCGCTTCTGCTGCGGATAATGAATGTCGTCAGGATCTTTGCTGCAGCCGCTTTGATTATCCTCGTGATCCTTAAGATAGTCGAGGATCTGACTCCCTTCGAGCCCTTCACCGTTTTCCAGTTCCAGACAGCCGGAGCGGCGGCGTTTGTTCTCGGCGGCGTCATCCTGGCGGCTTCGGCAGTGATCGCCAGACCGTGGTGCAGGCTTGTCTGCCCGACAGGGACGGTTTTCAATCTGCTCAGATTCAAAAGAGGCCGGAGATCTTCCGGCAAGGAGGAAAGGTGAGCAATCTTTCGGAGCCTTTGAAGGTAAATCTTACGATCGCTGTGATGTACAGGGATCCGCGCCTGCTTGAAGAGGTCAGGAGCCTCCTTGAAGAGAGGTACGGAAAGATCGACGCGGTCTCGGACGCCTACAGCTTCTCGTCGATCTCGGAATATTACGATCCCGAGATGGGAAGCGGCATCCAGAAGGTGATATTCAGCTTTGAAAACTGCATCGGACGTGACGAACTTGCAGATGTGAAGCTCTTCTGCGCGGAGCTCGAGGGGCGTTATGCCGAATCCGGCAGCCGTTCAGTAAACCTTGATCCTGGGCTTCTGAGTCTGGAAAATTTTATCCTTGCGACAGGCAAGAACTACAGCCACAGGATCTACCTGCGTGACGGTGTCTTTGCCGAGGTGACGCTGATTTTCGGCAAAAAGGGGGTGATCCGCGAGCTTCCGTGGAGCTACCGCGACTACCTTCTGGAGCCTGCAAGATCTTTTCTGCTCACGGTCCGCGAGCTTTACCGCGAAAAACGCGAAAGGCTTCTCGGAAAGGGGGCGCTTTGAGAGTCATCTTTTTTGCGATGAAAGCGGAGAACCCTTTCCCGGTCAAGGTCTCAACGGGTGAATCGGTCAGGATATCCGAAAATCTCACCATCTGCTGCACAGGCATGGGAAGTGCCGGTGCCGTGGTCTTCAGGAGGCTCCTCGAGGAGAACCCCGACTTCACGGAGCTTTATGAATTCGGCTCAGCGGCGGCTGTAGAGAATGCGGAAACCGGCGAGATCTACGAGTGCTGCTCATTTTTTGACGGCGACGGAAGATTGACGGCGGAATCTCCGAAAAAGACGCGCTTCAAAACGGCCTCGGTGACGGGCAACGATGATCTGTTCCTTGGCGTGAAACCTCCATGGACACTAGGTTTCAAGGCGCCTCTGCTCTACACGATGGAGAGCCTGCGCTTTAAAAAAGCTGCCGGTGAGCTTGGCCGGGAGTTTACCTCCGTCCGTCTTGTTACGGACAGCGGCGAGGGCGATATCCGGGCGGCTGTCAGACGGAGCCTTGAGCTGAACAGGGCCCGGGTCCTGACTTTTTTTAACTCCCTGAAGTAGGTGCAGCATGGCTTTGTTTGTTCATTACGGACTTCGTGCGGATTCGTTTGTAGATCCGGTGATCAGGATTTTTGAGACGATCGAGAGAGAAAACCCGCTTGCAAAAAAGGTCGTCATCTCGCAGAACCAGAGCATCGCGAAGTGGATCTCGCTCGCAGTCGCCGAAAAAAAGGGTGTATGCGCCTCGGTTCAGCACTTTCTGCCTGAGGTCTACCTCAAAAAGTTTGCCGCAGAGCGCCTCGGGATCGATACGGAGGGCTCCGTTTTTGAAAAGAAAAGGCTTGTTTGGGCTGTTTACGGCGTTTTGGAAGCGATCAGCAGCGGGAACGACCCAGATCTTGCATCTATCCGCGGATATATGGCCGACAGCGCTCTCAAACCCTTCCAGCTCGCAGGGAAGGTCGCCTACCTTTTTGACCAGTACTGTGCCTACAGGCCCGATCTGATCGAAAGCTGGAAGCGCGGAGTGCCCTTTGACCCCTCCGACAGGGACGAGATCTGGCAGTTCAAGCTTTTCCGTATGCTCCTGGAGAGGTATCCTGACTCGCTGACAAAGTACGACTTCTACAAACTTTTTGCGCTCAGATGCCAGGAAAAGAGGGGAAAATTCAACTCCGGTGAACGCGTGATCCTGCTCGATGTCTCGCTCGACGAGTATCTTTTCCCGCTTTATCAGAGTCTCTCAGGGCTTGTCGATGTCTATATTTTCTCTTTCTATCCGAGCTCCGAGATGCTTGACCGCGACAGCCTGAATCCTGTTTTGAACCGTTTCTGCAGGGGGGAGCGCTACTTTTTCGAGCAGACCTGCGGGCTCTTCGGAAACGATCTTGACGCTGTTCCGGAGGGTGAGACCCGGCTTTCGCTGCTTCAGCAGTCTGTTTTTCACGATGAGGTGAGTTTTCCGGAGTGCAAGGCGGACGGATCTTTCAAAATCAAAGCCTGCTGGAGCAAAATGCGGGAGGTGGAGGAGCTGAAATCGGAGCTTGTCAGGCTCTTCAGATCGGATCCTGCGCTTTCGCCGGAGGATGTGGCAGTCGCTGCGCCGGATATCTCCGAATATGCGGCCGAGCTTGAGGCTCAGTTTGCCGGTTTTGACGAGATCCCTCTTTCGCTGCCGCTTCTGAGAGGCTCCGGAGTGTGCGAGACCTTCACTCGTCTGCTTGATATCTGCGGATCGAACTTTGAAAGGACGCGTGTCCTGGAGATCTTCGGGAATCCTTCGGTCCTGCAGCGTTTCGGCGTGAAGCCGGAATCCTGCCGCGATCTCTTCGAGCTGATCGGCTCGAGCGGCGTAAAGTGGGGGATCGACGAGGCTCACCGTGAAAGAACCGGCTGCGCCGAGGTCTTTCAGAACACATGGAAAATGGGGATGAACCGCCTCTTTGCAAGCTGCGTCATGCCGCTGACGGATAACCTGGACGACTTTGACGGCGCGATCCCTGTCGGGGATCTGACCGGCGAAAAGGCCGAGGATTTCGCAAAGTTTTCGCTCTTTTTCAAAGCCCTTGCCGAGCTTGACGCACTCTGCTCCAGGCCCCGCCCGTTATCCGTTTGGCAGGAGATATTGCAGCAGTCTGTAGTCGACACCTTTTTCGGCGAGGACGACACTTCGTCCCGTGAGCTCAAGCTTGTGAGGGAGTCTGTTGCCGGTCTTGCCTCCGGTGAAGGTATTGCGCCGGAGAGGATCCCTTTCGAGGCGGTCCGCGACTGTCTGAAGCGCGGGCTCAAGAGGGCACAGACATATTCCCCAGCTGTTACGGGGCGTGTCACCTTCTGTTCGATCCGTTCGCTTTCGATGATTCCGTTCAAGACGATCTTTTTGATAGGCATGAGTGCGGAAGCCTTTCCCAGAGAGGACCGCAGGCTTGCGTTCGACCTTACGCGAAAGGGAAAACAGTCGTTGAGGTCTCTCAGGAACGACGACCTTTTCATGTTCCTCAAGGCGCTGATGACGGCGCGGGAGTCGCTTGTGATAAGCTATGTCGGCAAGAGCCAGAACAACTTCTCGGGAGGCGGTTCGTTCCTTCCTGTCTCGAGCGCGGTTTCAGAGCTCTGCGAATATATGACGGGCAGGCTGTCGGGCCTTTCTGAACTTGCTTCGGTGATGCCGATGAACTCCTGGTCGTTCCTTCCGCAGGGTGCGGGCGATCATATCGAGGCGCATTTTGAGGAGAAAAGATACGAATCGGAAACGGCCGAGGTCTCTCTTGACGATCTGGCTTCATTTTTCAAGGACCCTGCGAAGTGGTACCTGACGAAGCGTGCCGGGATCGTTCTCCCGAAATTTGACGAGCCTGAGGATGACGACGAGATGTTTGATTTTGATCACCTTGCCAAGTGGAAGTTCACCGACGATTACCTGCACGAGCTCAGCGAAGAAGAGATCCTGCGGCGAGCAAGGCTGACAGGGAAGATCCCCTTCGGAGAATACGGCTCCGGGCAGATCCGCGGCGAGCTCGTCGGGCTTACGGGTCTTCTTGAAGCGGCGGAAGCCGTCCGCAGCTGGGGCGCGTCGGAGCCTCTCTATTTCGACAGGACTTTTGATGTCGGAGGGAGGAAACTCAGGCTCTACGGCAGGATCGATTCGATCTACGAAAACGGTCTGCTCTATATCACCGCTTCGAAGTGCAAGAGTCTGAAACACAAATTCAAGCCGCTGATTTACGCTTATGCTCTCGGATACGAAAAGGGTGACTGGAGGCTGGCAGTCGTCTCTCCCGATGCCAGTACGGACGGTGTGCCGGGTGTGGTCCTTGAGAGTTCGGATTGCCCGGATTACAAAAGCCATCTTAGGGCAATGCTTGAAATTTACTGCGACGCGCTGGACGAGCTGCCCTTTTTCTCTCCGAAGACTGTCGAGATGGCCGACAACAAAAATATCAATATCGATGACGACAAGCTCGAGAGGGCGGTCTACGAGTATGTTTCCGCGGGGTCGGACGGCGGACAATTTGACTTTTCGTCCGAATACTCGCAATTTATCTCCGACCACTGGAGTTTCTTTGCGCCGGTCTTTGATGAGGCTAGGCTGATAAAGACCTGCGGCTACTCAAAGAAACTGGCTGAAATTGTTAAAGTCTTGGTTGTTGGTAAGAAAACGAAAAAGAAAAAATGAGCGATATAAAAAGCAATAGCGGAAATTTCCGGCCGGCGCTCGATACGGGGTCGGTCATTGTTCCGGCTTCTTCCGAGCCCACCGAGGGCGTCGAACGGTCGAAAAGCCGTGTGACTCCCGAGACTCCCGGGCGCTACACGCCGAAGGTGGAGTGGGGAAGAGGCGGCGCAGGCAGAGTCATGATCGTCGCCGACAAGCACACGGGGCGCGAGATCGCGATGAAGGAGCTGCTTGTCGATCTGCAGAAAAAGCCGCACGGAGACGTGCTCTCAGATGTTATCCGGAACCGGTTCCTGCGCGAAGCCAGAATCACGGCCCAGCTGGAGCACCCCTCGATCGTTCCGGTCTACGAGATTGGCTGCCACGAAGACGGCGCCTTTTACTACACGATGCGGTTCGTGAAGGGCAAAACGATGTCCAAGGCTCTCAAAGGCTGCGCCACGCTTGAGCAGAGGCTCGAGCTGATGCCGCACTTCATCGACGTCTGCAACGCCGTGGCTTACGCTCACAGCAAGGGGGTGATCAACCGGGACCTGAAGCCGTCTAACGTCATGCTCGGAGAGTTCGGAGAGACGGTCGTCCTTGACTGGGGACTTGCCAAGCTCAAGAGCGAAAACGAGATGATCGTTTCGCGCAGCGGTGACGGCGATGTCGGCCACACGGTCGTCGGTCACGCGATCGGGACACCCGCCTACATGTCGCCGGAACAGGCTCAGGGTAAGATCGGTGATATCGACGAGGCTTCGGATGTCTATTCGCTGGGCGCGATGCTCTATCAGATCCTGACGGGAGCTACGCCCTTCAACGGCCGGTCGGCGGAGGATATCATCCAGCAGGTGCTTTTTGTCGTCCCGCAGAATCCCTGCGAGATCGATCCCCAGATCCCGCCTGAGCTTGCGGCTGTCGCCATGAAGGCGCTTTCAAAATCGAAGGATGACCGCTACCGTTCGGCGACAGAGTTCCGCGAGGATCTCAAGACATACCTGACCGGCGGCAAGGTCAGCGCCTACCGCTATTCGACATTCGAGGATCTGAGACGTTTCGCGTCGGCCCACAAGACGATCGTTTTTTCGTCGATAGTCTCGCTTTTGGTTGTCCTTGTCGCTGCGGTCGCGATCGCAGTCGCCTTCCGCCAGGAGGTCAAGGCGCTCGAGGAGGCGCAGGACGCACGTTATTCCGCGCAGTACCGAATGGCTCAGGCCTACAACGAAAAGGCGAACAAACTCGATGCCGAAAAGAGCTACATCACTTCGCGGGTCTACGCTGCGGCTTCGATGTACTACAACCCGGCAAACCCGAACAGCCCCGAATACGACGAGGATTTCCGTTTTCAGAACCCGGCAGCCGACACGATGCTTTCGGATGCGATCTCAAAGTTCTTCGTCATGAATTTTCACCGCGGAGCCGTCATCAAAAGCGGCAAGAGGTTCAACTGCCGTATCGTCCGCGCCGCCTTTTCCGCTGATGAATCGATGCTGGCGCTCGGCTGCGAAAACGGAGAGCTCATATTTGTCAACTACCGCAATCTTCAGGAGATCTCGCGCTTCAAGATGGAGAGCCAGGTCTCGGATATCCGCATAGACGATTCAAAGCAGCTCTGCTACGTTATGGATACCGCGAACCGCAGCTGCGTTATCAATTACGAAAAGAATATGATCGAATCCTGCGGAAACTTCAGTCTCGACGAGCAGAACAGCGAAGTCGACCTCAAAAACAGCCTCAACTACAAAACTGAAAACGAAATCGTCGAGATCGCCGGCCCGCCTGACGGTTCGATCATCCTTGCCGGTACGAAAAACGGCGAGATCCTGGTCTTTTCCGGCAAAAGCAGGGAGGTCTTGCGGACGCTGGCGTTCCAGAACAGCCGGATAACATCGATCGATTTTTCGACGGACGGGACGCTCTTCGCCGCTTCGGAGCAGGCGGGGCGCACGGTCGTCTGGGACACGAAGCTTATGGAGCCGCTTTTTGCGCTGGAGGGGCACGAGGACGAGGTCACAAGCGTATTTTTCGCGAGCGGCGACCACGATATCGTCACCACCGGACGTGACGGCCTGCTCCGCGTCTGGACAAGAAAGGCGAAACCCAGCTTTGAACGCTACACCTTCGGTCAGCAGGCGCTGAAAAGGATCTCTGTCGCGGAGAACCGCTCGGTCGCAGGGCTTTCGGCAGACAACTCGGTGGTTGTCCTGAATGCCGCGAAAAAGGAGATCTTCCGTATCCAGCCGCAGGTCCCGGTGCTCGATATCAGGCTCTCGCGGAACGGTGAGACGCTTGCTGCGCTGGAGTCCGGGGCATCTGTCAGGATCTTTGATGTCAAAACTGGAAACCAGAAGAACCTCTTTGCCTCTGACAAGGAGTCGATCCTCTCTTTTGACGTCGCCAGAAACGGGCAGGTCGCAGTCTTTTCCGAAAATGACGGCAGCGTAAAGCTTGTTTCTGATACGAATCCGGTCGGCGCGACCTATCTCTGCCAGTCCGAGTCGGCCGGGAAGGTAGCATTTGCGCCGGACGGCAAATCCGTGGTCGCGGTATGCGACAGAAGGCAGATCGTCCACCTCTCGATCCCGGAGCTCTCGCTGCTCAGCAGCAGGGATTTTGAAAACAGGACGATCGAAACCTTCGCCTTCTCCCACGATTCGAAAGGGGTATTTGCCGGCTTTGCCGACGGGACGCTTTCATACATCAGCCTAAGCGACTTTTCGGAGACCGTAGTCAAGGGGCAGTTCGATGCCGCCGGCGAGTTCAGTGTCTCCTACGACAGCAGATTTGTCGCTTCGACGACCGGAAAGGACACCATAAAGATCTGGAACGTCGACCTCCGCAAGCTCTTTTATTCGGTATCTGTCGGAACGGAGGCCCCCTGCCTCTCCTTCATGCCTGACGGAAATTTTGTCGGCATCTGTTCGGGCCCGGCTCTGACCCTCTATCCGCTGGATACTTCAAATTTCAACTTCAACTCGCTGAAACTGCTCAGGCAGATGGAAAGCGAATCCGGAATGAGGCTCCGTGACTTCTATCTTGAGGTCAAGGAAGAGGATCTGGAAAAATAAAATCCGTTTTCTTGCCGTTCCAACCGAAATACTTATAATAATTGAGTTTTTTTGCTTTTTAAGAGGTCGCTACCAAGATGAAAAAACTAATACCCGTACTGATTATATTTTTAACTCAGTTTGTCTTTTCCAAAGGACTCGAAAACATTTTAGAGATAACCGAATTTTTGGCAGGTAACACCTTTAATACCTGTGCCGAAACTGAAGTCCAGATGGAAATGAATTTTTTTAAGGATAAGGGTGTGACAATCGTCTATAAAACAGACTGGTGGAATGATGAAAAGAATAAACAGGAAGAATTTGTTAAGGAAGAGAAAGGGAAATACGAAGTTTTGAAAGACAGCATTGTAAAAATTTCAATACCGCGTGACGGCAGTTCTGCTGAATTTCTGTTCGGAAATAATGTGAATCTGTTAGGCTCTTTTTTCCCCGATGACGGCCTGATTTTTTTTAAGAAAATCCAATGCAAACAAGGATTCCATTTTTTCATTGATAGAAAGCGAAACAATGTTTTTTTATAAGAACGGCTGCCAGTTTCATATCAATGCTGAGCGGAAAGAATCAAAGAAGCAGTATTTGGAAAAACTGACACACGAGAAAAATAAGGAGTTGAAAGCATTTTTCCTGAAAATCATGGATGATAATTTCGAGGCAGTGGAAGCACAGCTGAAACAAAACAAGAAACTGGCGGTTTCAAAATCATATTGGGGCGATACCCCGCTTATGTTTTTTGTAAGATTCCACTTATCCTTAAAAGATTCAAATCAGAAACTAAATTCAGAAATTGTGAAAATATTGCTGGGAAACGGTGCGGATCCGAATGCGAAGGAAACGCTTACTGGCTTTAACAATCCGGCATCATCAAAGATGTTTTCTGGCATAAGTGAACAGACAGTCTTATCCTTGCTTGAAAACGCAGGGAATTTAAAAAACAAGAAAGAGATAATCGGTCTGCTTAAGAAAAACGGAGCAAAAGAGTGAAGCTTTACAACATAAACAAAGATCCTTTGAAAACTATTTTGTTCAATGGCGACAACGGCTCAGGACGACCCATGATTTACAGGAACCCTTTCATGCCAGGAGCAGAATATGGTTACGATGCTACGACCCACGAGAAATTTCAGCAAGCTGGATTCCCGCAAACCAATGTTGACCCATACTGGCAGTAGGTGAAACTATGAATACATTAAAAGTTGTTTCAAGCATATTGATTGTAATTGCCCTATTTATTCTTAATAGACTAGAGGCAAAAAAGAAAAATCAAGAGAAAAAGAAATATTTGGAATTAGAAAAGCCTCTTTACGAGTTAAGTTGCTCCGTTATTATTTCAAACAATATTGTTCAGGCAAGGCATATTTCAATGTCGAGATGGGGAACATCTGTTTATGTGCTTCTCTATAATGATGTTATAAAGTTTACTTTTGCAAATGAAAAATATCTTCCAGAAATAATGGTGAAGGATATAGAAATCATTTTAATCAAACGGATTCTTGGAGAAGATTTGTTGTATATCAAGCATAAAGTTTCGCCCGAAAAAAAAGCGCAATATAAAGAAACATATCCTGAATTTTATCTCAGCGGAGACAAGGAAGATTTGCTATACATCAAAAATTTCATCGAAGGAAGGATGAACAAGCCGAAAATAATTGATTTGACGGGCGAAGACCAAACGGAGCCATAATGATTTACCGTAATCCGTACTATGTGAACAAAGATCCTTTGAAAACTATCTTGTTTGACGGTGATAATGGCTCAGGAAGACCTGTGATTTACAGGAACCCTCATGTTCCAGCAAATGCAGAATATGGCTATGACTCAACGACATACGAAAAATGGCAACAGAGCGGTTTTGTTCAGCCAAATGTAGATCCGTATTTTAATTAGGTGACAACCATGAAACATTTATTCTTATTCATATTTTTAACTGCATTCTTTCAGAGTCTTTACGCAGAAACGGAAAATGATGTCGTTTTGCGGATGACGGAAGAGGAAGTCAAGACCTGTTATGAAAACAAGAAAAAAACGGAACAGCGGTTTCTTATAAAAAAGGACTTCATCGGTCACATGGGCTTTATTGACGGCTGTGGCAGGATCGTTGTTGAACCGGTTTATAATTTAGCACTTGAATTCAGTGAAGGTCTTGCCCGTGTCAAAAAAGACGGTAAATTCGGATTTATAGACAAGTCAGGCAATGTCGTGATCGATTTTTATCTTGATTTCGCGTGGTTTTTTCATGAAGGCCTGGCTCTCGCGGAAATACACGATGAAAAAGAAGAAAAATTTTATATTGACAGAGAAAATAAAAGGTACTCTACAAGAAACAAGGAAAATACTACAGAAAAGGTCATAAGATTCAGAAAACACTACGACAATTTAATTTATGAAGAGAAAACATATAGCGGTCTTGCCTTTGGTGGTTATACTACATGGAAAAAACAGTTTTATACAGACTATTCCGGTCAGAAACTCAGTGTGGAAAGCGTTTTAAAAGATGAATTTATTGAAACCTGCAAAAATACGAAACTGCTGGAAAATGACGGAAACATAACTTTTGTAAAAAACGGAAAAATACTGAAGACTTTAGAAAATTTCAGCATTTATGAATCTCCGGTATGCCGTGACGATTTGACGAATATCGTTTGGCTTAAAAAAAACATCAGGGTTTCTTTTTATGAAAATCTTATTCGGAATGTCAGATATTTTTTCAATGTCAGCGAAGAAACTCTGTTTATTTACAACCTGGACGGAATTAAAATCGCCGGATTCGAAAGCGACTATATTATAAGGAAAATCGACTACTTGGATGAAAATACCATCAAAGTAAGTTTTTATGACGGCAGGGAACCCGAATTTTTCGACCTGACAGGCAAACGAAGAAATATTAAAGATGTTGAGGAAAAACCTGAATGGCAGCCTGAAAATGAGTGCGATTTTATTTGTGAAGCTGATAAAAAGGGAAAAAAACTGAGTTTTGAGGAAAGAACTAAATATATTTGTCCGAACACCGGATTTAAATACATGGATAAAAAAATCGACGGAAAATCAGTCCGTGAAATCTACGAAACAAAAACAGGTAAAACAATAATAACATTAGGTGCTTACGCAACTCTCAAAAACTACAGAAGTTTGGAAGGGGGATGTTTTTCAGTTATTGAAACTCAGGAAAACATCTACTATCTCAATGATGATTACAAAGTTTTCTGGAGTGGGCGACGGTAGAAATGACTTTTTTATGCGGAATAAAAAATCTGGTAATTTCAGCGGTTTTGCTGCTTTTGTTCGTCTCATGTTCATCAAACAGCGGTGAGAACCTGATCAAAGCAGTTAAAGCCAGCGATTTTGAAAAAGTTAAGAGAATCACGACGCATGAAAATGTCAGCTTTATCGATGAAAAAGGTGCTACACCTATGATGTGGGCGGCATTCAACGGAAATGTCGAAGTCATTGATTTTCTTATTAAAAACGGCGCTGATGCCAGGAAAAAAGGAGTTCTTTCGGTCGAAAGAAAAGATGCTTACGGCAAAGATGTGATAATTTCCTATCCTGCGCCTCTGAATGCGGCTGCCGGAGAAGGCCGTCTCGAAGCGGTCAGATATCTGATCGAAAAAGCCGGAGTTTCGGTGAATCAGAAAACGATCAAAGTCAGGGATTCGATCGATGCGAAGGGGAATCATAGCTTTTTTGACGAAGCTGAAAACGACAAATCGGCTTTGATCGAAGCCGTTCTGGCTCACAAAAAGGAAGTCGCGGAATATCTCTTGTCAAAAGGAGCAGACCTTGATTACAACGAATACGATCCCGAAATAACGGCGCTAGAGGCGGCAATCCAGACTTATGACTACGAAATGGCGGAAATCCTTCTGAAAAAAGGGGCAAATGCCGACATTTTTAAGAAAAGATCCGACGGTTTCATCAGAATTTATCCTTTTTTTGCTATCGTGCCGGAAGAGTGTATTCCGCCGAAAACGGATAAAGCCCTTTACAACGAAACAGTGAAAAAGCTTGTTCCGCTTCTGCTGAAAAGCGGAGCAACACTTAAAAATTTCATATTTCCGGTGTCAAAAATGTGCGAGTGCCAAAACCGGGAGCTGGTCGAATTCATGGTTTCTTTGGGTTTTGATCCCGATTGGCAGTTCAAAGATACGACTATAGGCCGGTACTGTAAAACTCAATATACTGAAATACCTGATGGAATCATCAAAGGAAGCCTGGCGTTAAGGGAAATGAGGGACAAAGAGGATCTGACACAGAAGCTGCTTATGAAAATCATCAGGCAACAGCGTAGCAAAGACGGTTCATGTACAAGAGTACATAGAAGGACAAAGTCGTTCCTTTATGAAAATAAAAACGGCTCTTTTGCCGGCGGAAAAAAATCGAGGTTCTCTATCCCGAATTTTATCGGATGGCGCATATCAGAAATACCTGAAATAGCCGACAAGGGCAGAGGCGATGAAGTCACTGAACTTTTTTTCCGAGAAAACAGAGAGTCTGTAATTATAAAGGGGATCGAAAATTTCTCCTGCGAAGATGACGGTTTGACAAGTGATGCCGAATGTTACAAACAGATTGACGGGAAACTGGTTTATAAAAAAGACCAATGCCCGGAGCCGTCGTTGTCACAACCCGACATCACTTTTTCAAGGCCGGTTCTGGATCCGGCAACAAATCTGGTTTTTGTTTATAAACACTGGTACTGCGGTCCTTTATGCGCAAGAACTTCTCTGCTTGTTTACGAGCTGAAAAGTAACGGCAAACTGGAGTATAAATACGGACGCACATTGCGTGTGTCGTAGATTTTGATTTCGATCTCGTGATTTCGTTTTTCATGTTTAAGAAACTCTCTACAAACCAATAATTAAAGTATATATTTCTAAAATATTATCAACTTAAATTTAATTAAATTTATAAAAACAATCTAAGACTGCATCTAAAAATCATACATTCTTGATTTAAAAGTCTGTATTTGTAGAATTATATGTTTGTTCTTGAGAGGCGCCCGATGAGAAACCTGATAATTTTAACACTTTTATTTCTTGCAGCTTGCGCGTCAGCTCCAATCGGCACAAAAACTGAACCTCCAAAAGCCCGTTTTGTTTTTTCCGACAAAAACGGTTTTTTCGGTCTGCTTGACGAGAATGGAAATGAGATTGTTCCAGCGACGGAATATCTTTTCATTGACAAAGTGCGTGACGGTATGATCCCTGCTTTTACGAAAGAAAAAGTGTTCGTTTTTCTCGATGAAATCGGCAAAAAGATAAAAGATGTCAGTTTTTATAATATCAACCCTGCTTATGCGGAAGAATTGCTCGGTGTTGCTGATGCTAAAAGTAGGAAATGGGGTGCTGTTGATAAAAATCTGAACTATGTAATAGAGCCTCAATTTGACGCAATCGGTAATTTCGAAGGCGGAATAACTATCGCGAAACAAGGCGAATTGTGGGGGATAATAAACAAAACCGGAAAATATATTATTGAGCCACAGTTTAAACTTGATGAACTGAAAGGTTACAATAAGGGAACATTTATTGTTTCAAAAGGCGGTAAAATCAGGATCGTTGATGTCAAAAATGCGAAGATACTGCAAGCGGAATATGATGAATTTTACGGGATGACAGGAAATAAAGCCGTTGTCAGGAAAGATTCTTCAATTTATCTCAATTCTTGGGAAAACAAAGAGGTTTTTCTTATGAAAGAACCGAGCGGAATACTTTACAGTATTTATTTTCTTGACGGAAATACCATGGGAAACAACCGTTTTCACCTTAATTACAGCGAAAAAGGCGAAAAGGGTGAACATTTTGCCGTCTTTGATTCTTCAAACGGTGAAAAAATATGCGATAAAATTATGAACCATAGAGATGAAATGGATGAAAACTGCAATGTAAAAGAAAAACCGTATTACGATGAAAAAGCGGCCGAAGAAAACGAACAAAAAAAATACGGCAAATATGAAGAGGTCAGACACAGTGTGTACGATATTTCGACATCGTTCAAGCAGAACGGAAAATGGGGATTCCTTGACGATGACGGAAATGTTATGATTCCGGCTGAATACGATGAGGTGACTCCGTTTTACTTTGATGTGGCCTGGGTGTGGAAAGGTGATCATCGTTTTATAATAGACAGAAACGGCAGAGTAGTTGTTGAAATAAAGCCGGAATGGAAATTTGTTACAGAACTTCGCTATACCATTTTGGAATACTATACATGGGGAGTTTCCAGTTTTTGTTTCTCTGACAGAAGCGAATACTGGTACGGAAGAGAAAAGGTAGAAAAAATTATTGAAAGGAATAAACCGAAGCCGGAGAAAAAATGATGGCAGCAGTCTGGATTTCCGCAAACGAATGTCGATCCGTATTGGTATTAGGAGGAGGTAAGGATGAAGAACATAATATTTTCAATAATTTTTCTTTTTTCTTTCTGTCTTTTCGGCAATGCCGAGCCGATTGACATCGTTTCTTCTCTGAAGTCAACGGGCAATTTGGTTGCATTGAAAAAATCAGATATCGAAATCAAAAAAGAGAGCCTTTTTATAAAAATCAACGGTGTTTCGGCAGATATTGAAGTCAATTACACCTATTTCAACAAAGGAAAAGAGGAAATCATAGATTTGGCATTTCCGATTGATTATGAAGTGCATGGTTTTGATGACAGACGGGATCCTTTATTGATAGACATACCGCGTTTCTCGATATCTGTGAACGGCGAAAATACATATCCTGAGCATACAATAGAAAAAATTTACAGCTGTGACGACGCTGACGGGAAATCCTGCCGTATCAAATTTGAAAACGAATACGGTCTGCAGGGTGCCTTTGTGAAAAGATGGTATGTCACCAAAATTCAGTTCCCGCAAAATCGCGAGACCAAAGTTTCGGTTAAATACAGTGTTAATGCGTTTGCTCACCACCATATTTACAGTAACAGCCCTATTCCGAGGCTTGAGAACCGGAAACTGCGGTATGATTTTTCACCGGCACAGTATTTCGGAATGGGAAAAGCAGACGAAATAGAAATAGTGATTGATGCACAAAAAGTTGATTCTATCGGCGGAAAAATCGTTAAAATTTCTCCTTTGGTTTTCAAAGAAAAAGACAAAATTTACAGGTATTCCGGCAAAAACTTCGATTTTAGAAAGAATCCGTCAGTTTCAGTTGAGTATGACATAAAAAATTCCGAAATGTTCGACTATTTCAAGAAAAAACGCAAAGGTTTCAATGATATGTTCGATGGATTTTGGGGACTAGGTACAAAAGTCGAAGTTTCATCGTCACTCAAAGGATACGATGCAAGAAACATGTTCGACGGAGATCCTTCAACAGCTTGGTGCTTTAAAAAAAGGGATAAGGAAGAGTTTGTTGAAATCTCGCTTGATCCAATGCCGGTAGTCGGATATATCTCGGTTATGAACGGCTATCTGAAAAATAAAGCAGTTTACGATGCCAACGGCAAAGTGACGGAATTTGATGTTACAACAAGATGTAAAAACAAAGGCGGATGCTCATCAATGTGTGAAGAGTATGCCACAATGCTGAGAGAAGATTCAAAGAAAAATTTCAAACCTGATATTCCCGTCTGGAGTGACAGAATCCAAAAGGATCCATTCGGTGAAACCAACAAGACGATACTTGACCTTGAACGCGAAGGAATGCCTCTGCCAAATGATTGTTGGATAAAAATAATAATAAAATCAACTGTCAAAGGTGAAAAATCGGACGATGTCTGCATTTCGGAAATGTTTTTGATGTAACATGAAGTAGAACACTCGGAGACTGGTGATGAAATATTTGATTTTGCTTTTATTTCTGCCGTTTTTTCTGTGCGCCGAAACAACATCCGAGCCTGTCTCCATGATGACAAAAGCTGAAATTGAAAAGTGTTCAAAAAACAAAGAAAAAACCAGTTTACGTTTTTTGATAAGAGAAAACGGCAAAACCGGTTTTATTGACGGCTGCGGAAGGGTTGTCATTAAACCGATTTATGATTC